>Ga0228711_1007647_pt1 | contig 15556 bp, 18 predicted proteins | sample MedpolnodulmetaG_2_FD_177996 | JGI IMG/M metagenome (GOLD analysis project Ga0228711, IMG submission 177996) | Root nodule microbial communities from Medicago polymorpha collected in Santa Monica, California, United States - brown nodules | ecosystem: Host-associated > Plants > Roots > Nodule...
CTCTCTCTCTCTCTCTCTCTCTCTCTCTCTCTCTCTCTCTCTCTATCTATCTATCTATCTATCTATCTATCTATCTTTTCATTATCTGTGCAAAGGGTCTATCCTCTCACATTCGGTGCTCTTAGGAGCGTAGAGAAATTCGAGATACGACAGTTTGTAAGGGTTCCCATTCTGTGTCACATCTTTTGTTTACAGATGATTGCTTATTTTTCTTCCAAGCAGAAGAGAGCCCGACACAAGTTATGAAAAACATTCTAACATCATATGAAGCAGCTTCGAGTCAAACTATTAGTCTTCCTAAGTTAGAAATTTAATTCAAGAGGAATGCCAATAATACTTTGAATTATATCACCAACATTATGTGTGTTCATGTGGTGCTTTGATACATGCAAATACTTAGGTTTATTGTCCATGATTGCTCGAGATAGGACAACAACTTTTTTCTTTTATAAAAGATCGTGTTTGATTGAAAATCAACTCTTGGAGTTGCAAATGTCTTTCTAAAGCAGGCCGCGAAGTCATGATCAAATTGGTTCGACAAGCTATTCCATTTTATGTTTGATTGGTTGTCGGATGACAAATTGATTTGAAAAGCTGAAGAGGATGGTGAGTATCCTCTAAAAAGTGTGTATAAGCTTTGTATGGAAGGTTTGATGGATACATCACATCTTCGAAGTAAATATGTACATATCAACACTACAAGAAAATCATGATTTTTGCGGCGGTCGAAATTTTTTGAAATTTATTTAATTTAATTCAAAATTTTGAAATTAAAAAAAAAGGTGTTAGAATAGTTCAAGAGTGAGAAGTTATCGTCAATTATCTCTTATTTGCGTGAGAGTTTCACTCCTTGACATGAGAATAAAGAATGATAAATTTATGAGTATATCATATTCTAAAGAATACAAAATATTGATACATAAATTATTAAAACTTGAAACAAACTTGATCATGTAAGATCTCCAACCTCTGATTTCTAATAATAGAATCCAAATTCACGAAACAAACGTCCAAGTATGAATTAATTATGTCAAACTTTTTTTAAAATGTCATTCTATAGTTATTTGGGAGCAGGTTCTTGAAAATAGCATAATAAATAAAGCTACACATTATCCGGAGCTTAAGGCTCTGTTTGGATAACTTGAAACCAACGAAGCGGAATGGAACGGAGCGGAATGGAATGGAATGGAACGGAACGAAGTGGAACAAAGATTTCATCCCATTGTTTGGATATTTTATAACGGAATGGAACTAATTCCCCACTCCATTGTTTAGAAAGTGGACAGAACGGAACGAGTTAAAACTTTTAATTACAATTTTACCCTTTATTTTAAAACTATCAATTTGTTGAATTGTCGACTCAATTCAATCAAGATATGATTATTTTGCCAAAACTTTTTTTATGAGCACCTTCATTTGCGAGTCCTCATTGTCAATACATGTTCATAGTAACCATGAACAACCAAAAATGTATTTGATACTGTAAAATTAAGTTTGATTACAAATAATTTGCTCAAAAAAACAATTATGAATCAAGATGAATGTAATTTAAATTAATACTTTATTGATTGAATGAATATGAATTAAAAGAAGTAACAGATAGTGGAATAGAAATATTTAAACAGGTAATACAATAACCACGTTACATTGCAAAGTAATACTCATAATTTTTTAACACCAGAAAATGAAAATCAATTGATGCTTTAACTATATTTTTCAACTCTTATGTTCTAAGAAGCAACCTTCGACGGTAAATAACCAAGTCAAACACCAAGACAGATCAATATAAAACAAGTCAATCAAACTTTTAAGTGCAGAAAACTGTTTTATCGTTTTGGCACATGTGCAGAAGTCATACTTATTCCAGGTAATATTGCTTCAGATATGACTCCAGGAGGTTTAACGGGGATCCAAAACGACATGACCAACTATAAAACCATAATAAGTAACAGAGAAGATAGTAAAAGAGAACTAGGAATAAGAAATTCAAGAAGAAATAAGACATGGTGAGGAGACAAAGAACAAGGCATCTGATGTAATAGTAAAAGTACCGGCAAAATTGTAATTGTTTCTTGATGCGTTCCATTCTATTGGATACACCCCAAATTGGGTGGAATGAAAAATTGGCTTGATGGATGGTATTGGATGGAATGGATACCATCCCATTCCATTCCATTCTTTTTTTACAAAACCAAACAATGGAACCATGTTTTATCACACTCCGTTTTATTCCATTTCACCACTCTCCATCAATGGGATAAATAGTTCACTTGGTTGAACTAAAAGATTAAATAAGATAAGGAGTTAAATGTCACGTTTGAATACCGACAAAGATCAAATTATCATACGAGAATAACAATCAATCAAAATACTAATTTTTATTTTGATAACAAGTTAATTAAAATCAACAAAATAGCAAAAAACAGAAGAATAATAAAAATTGTTTCTACGTATGCTGATGAGTATGTTCTTGCAAATTGCACATCAAAGAATTTGCAAAGTACACTGATCCCACAGTTAATGTCATAATTCAAAGGTAAATATGTCATCTGGATCAAATTCATCTTCGCAAGTATCATCCCTCCTCCCAAAATTCAAATCATCACGATCACATTCATTTCTCTTATAACTATGATTCTTATTCTTATTATAAAAATTCAAATCATCATCTTCATTCACCCAAACACCACGATCATACTCTTTTCTTGAACCATCATCACTCAAACATCGAAAAGCATTAGAAATTTTCTTGAATGCGTCTTCGGAACCCGGTGCTTTATTCTTATCAGGATGAACTTTCAAAGATAATTTCTTATAAGCTTTTCTAATCTCTTCAATAGAACAACTCTTCTCTAACCCTAAAATCATATAGTAATTATCTTCCCATAATATTTCTCTAATCAAATTAACATTCTTTTCCATGTAATTCTTTTCACCTTTCAAACCATTCTCTTTCATGATTCTTATCGGCTTATCCTTCGCAGGCACCTTAGGCAAGGTGCGTGTGCTGGAGCCTCTTGTGGAAGAAGTGGTAGACTGTGATTTGAGTCGTTCACATTTGGCGAACAAAGCATTGAGAGGTAGATCGCAGTTGAGGCGCTGAGCGATCTTGATGAATTTGAGAGCGCGAGATTTGTTACCTGATGCAATTGCTTCTTCTGCGATTTGAATGCATCGCAATGCTTCGTCTTTGTTACCTTCCATGGCGCGAAAACAAATAGATTTTGATGTGAATCTTAAAATTGTGAAACCTAATTGAGAAAAGATGAATAAAGAGATGAATTATTTATTTGTAAGATGAATAAATAGATGAATTATATATTTGTAAGATGAATATGAGTGAATTTTGAAAGAGTGTGGAATAGAAGGGAGAAGAGTTACCTAATACGGTGGAATGGAGTCGATCATTATTGTTTCTTGTGAAGAAGTGATCTGTAATTCCTATATGAGTGAATGAAGCTCAAGTTTGCAAAACCTAATTTTCTTTTGTTTCTTGTTTAGGTAAATTTGCTAAACTAAATTGGAAAAAGAAAATTAAGAAAGATGATTTTTATATTATTACTAATACTGAATCTTAAGAATGGTGTGGCCTTCTTAAAACGGCATACTCCTTTTTTCTAGGGCATCAACAATCTAAGTTGAACAAAATGAACGGTTGTGATGAATTATTAAATTTAAAAGCTGCCCTCAGCCATGCACGTCTTCAACATAGTTTCAAGCTTGCCGAAATATTGTGTGCCATATTGGTTGTTTATGTATTCAAAAATCAAAACCTTTTTTACAAGATATAATATTTTTGGGTAAACCTTGAAATTAGTCTTGTATGCCTCAATGTATATGTACATGCTCCTCCCGAGTCACACCATTTAGGGTCTCAAACCAGTTCAATAAAAAGAAAGGTTTTGATTTTTGAATACATAAACAACCAAATATGGCACACAATATAATGTTGCTCATGCTGCTTATTTTGCTAATTTAGTGAAATTGTATTATTCTATGCGCAGAGTGTTATCATAGTGAAATATGCAACGATTATAGAGGTGGTATACTATCATCCCCTCAAAAAAAGATTAGTATACTATCATGTCAAACACTTAATTGAATGGGTTTATATGCGTATATCTTATTAACATTATGCAATAACATTTGTATCTTTAATATGGTTCGGGAACTTCCCTCATTGGTGTCAATCTCATGGTATAACAAAAATACAGTTGAAATACAAAACTTCAAAAAAGGATGAGTGAAATTAATATTGATCTACACAACAATGCCGGACGACCCTTGTGAACACATGGATATATTACTAGTTTAATAAGAAAATAAACTCTCGTCAAGTTGCTAATCTATTTACATCAGCCGATCAGCGTTAAGCAACAATGAGCAAAAGAACGAGCTCTTATACTAGTCACCTGAAAAGAGCTGTCATTTGGACTCTAGAGGCACCTAGAAGAAGGAAAACTAAAACCTAATACATTTTTAGTTCTCTTCATCAGAATCAAAAGAATGTTTTTTCTGCACAGATTTTAAGACATCCAAGCGCTTATCACCTCTAGATACACATCCACCAGTGAAAGATTTGACTTTGGGAACGTTCAAAGAACTAAGTTGTGGTGTTGATGTCCCCTTGTTAATTTCCTTTAGCAAAGAACGGGCTGTTGCTGCAGCTGCAGCATCTGCCCTTGCTGAAGCAATTTTTGAATCACTTGGGGGCTTGTCACTGTCCTCATTTTGTTCATGTGTTTGTTCTTGTTCCTTTGCCAGATTCTTAGAAACATCAGGTGATTGATTTGCAACTGATTTTGGCTTGGAGGCTACAGCCTCAGCAACTGTTGCTTTAGCTTTTGCAGCTTCATATTTCTGCATGTCATAGATAAGCTCTTTCTGCAGCTGTTTATCAGCAACCAATATGTCATCAATCTCATTCTTGTAGTCCTTGAGAAGGATCCGAAGGCATTCCATGAGAGAGCCTATGAGGGGACTGTTCTTGGTTTCCAATAGACGTTTCAACTCTATGAAGATGGGTATAGTGTTTTGAATGAGGCCCTTCTTGACTGCCTGAGTTATAGCCTTTCTAGTTGAAGATCCATTTTCTCCTCCTTCTTCTTCTATGTCTGCTGACTCAGATGATACACGAGTAGATTGAATGCGTATCTCTTTACAGCCAAGAATTTGAAAAGTATCCTGATCCCACAGTTAATGTTATTATTCGAACATAAATTGGGGCGTGCTTGCATTACCAGCACATGTGTGTGTGTGTATTCACAATAGTCCGGAAAACATGATGACCATTGCTGGTAAAGATCAATACCTGTAGAACAGACTGTCCAGTTGCATCTTCAATATTGAGCATACCATCGGAAGCTGCAGCTAGAATTTCTGCACATAACTTGGCAAAGGTTGCTAGAAGATGCTCGGGAGCCATTTGCTTTAGTAGAGAAACATAAATGTGCATTCTTCTAGACCTTGATTTTTCATCAGCACCCCTAACAAAAATGATGCAACAGATGTAAGCACAATATCTCAACTGCATAATTTCTAACCAATTGCTAATTTGGGACACCTTTACCTGATGGAAAAAAGTTGGCTTTCCGTTCGTGATTCGTTGGACTCACGATGTCCATTATGGGCACGGCAGTCATTCAAAACAAAAACAGCCTCAACAAAACTATTATATGCTAAAAGAGGAGACTTGACTGGTCACAAAAAAACACTAGTCAAAGTCTGAAAACAAACATTGTTCAATTCATATAACAGCAAGTAGAACTACCGAGGTAAAGCTTCAAACCTTTCAAAATATTTCCAAATAGAAAATCTGCTAACTGCCTAATCTTTTCTGATTCATCAACAAGTGACAAAAGGAAACGAAGAAATAGAACACCTCTCCACTTCACGTAATCCCTCTAGGATAAAAGAAAAGTAAACTGTATTTAGCAAATGATATTTTTATTCTCTCAACCCCATCGCGGGTTTTGGATCAATACAAGGTATGAAATAGATTAGAAGCATAGAGGGACAAGTATGGACATCAGTTCAAGGTATTAAAAGGCATGAAATAGAAAAAGAAAAAACAATACCTGCAACAGTCTCGATAGCAATATGAACGTTTGCCTTCTCACAAGTTCACAAGGATCTAAGAGACACCTTGTGATCTTGGTTATGTAACTGGTAGCTTCAAAGAAATTAAGTTAGCAAAGAGAATATTTACTTGACATTATTGAATGTATAAATTCCGCATAATGTGAACATTGGACTTCTTCCCCAGCATAAAGTAATAATTCTCCTCAGTTTATATCATCCATTCTTGTTAATCAATTTGTTAGATTATTTCATTTACATTATTATACTTGTTTAATTAAAAATGACTTCAATGCAGTATCTCTTACAAAGCGTACCAATCAATAAGAGCAGTGTACCGAACACAAAAGTCTGCCATCGTGACCACAATATTATTACGAAGAGCTGCAGAGTCGGCCTTTTCAAGCTCCTGCAATTGTATCCCAAAACAAAATATATTTTGATTAGGAAATAAGATAACATATACCAGTCCCTGAGGCATAAAGAATCAAAGTCTCAAGACCAACCTGTACAAACAGAGGAATGTAGTTCTTTGCAAGCTTCCCATCAGCAAGGCAAAGTTTGCCCATGGTCAGCCACCCTTGAATATAAAAAGAAGGAGCTTCTTGTTGTAGAGAGGTTGCAGGGCCGAGTAGCTTATTTAATTTTGGGTCAGAATTCCCAGAGGTGATGATAGTGTGCAACAATGGAATTATAGCACTCATATCAGCAGATGGGGAAACAATAATTAAAGACCCAATTGTATAAATAGCTGTAATTGCTTTTGACAATGACTTGCGCTTTCTTACTGACTTCCGACCTTTACTTGGCCCACTTCTAGGTGGAGTGAAGAAGTCAGTTTCTGCATTTTGCTCTGAATTATCTGAAATAAAAGTTTCTATTATTTGAGAAGCTCTGGATAGAACTTGGTGTACCCATTTCAAGACTATTGCTTCTTCTGTTGCTGTATCTGAAGCTTTTCGCTTGCACAATGTTTTAAGTGCTTTTACATGAGCATCAACCTGTCAGCAAAAGTAGCAATTCATTATAGCTTTGTAGTACACTATTAGCAAAAATAGCATTTCATTAAAGTTTTGCAGTGCATCATATGATATTTTTTGTCTTTTTATCTCGAATACATTTGTGTCCACTAACTATGCTTTAGAAATTATCATAGACTGCGGGGCTATGGATTGCTTGTGAAACTAAGATTATCATGGATACAACATTTATACACAATGCTGTCCAAGAGTAATTGTTTTCTTCTTTATTGCCGCATGAAGGGTGTGTCTGAATAAGATGAAAGCTTAAGCATCAGATGGAGAAAAAATTCCAAGGACTTATAGAAGGATAGAAGTGATTATTTCAAGAGGACCTGTCTCCAATAATAATTGTCGCAATTGCAAAAAAAATATATATATGTCCAAAAAGATTGCTATTTTTAGTTTTCAATGTAACTTTAACTGCTTATTTTTCAATTGTACCCTCTTATTAATGTCATATGAATCACTTCCAAGTTATTATTATCTACTTTGCATTTATGATAATGGGAATACAACAATAGTTAATGTGGGTATTTGAGTAAAATCAACATGTTCTTTCTTTCATTTATCATGTTTTCTTAATCTTTGAGAAATGGTCAAATGCGACAGAAACATCCGGAGAACGTAGTTTATGAACTTAATCATGCAGAACAAGTAAAATCATATGCTTGACAATGAGATAATAATAATAATAATATTAGACATTCATGCAATCAAGGGAGCCATTCAAGAATAAGGCAAGATTAAGAAGTCCAGTGTTAGGATTTGTTTAGTTATGAACTTAATCAATAATATCATGTAAGTAATAATTACCTCTGTTGCATGCATGTTGAATTTTTCAACCCGTTTGAGTAAGTTATGAGCCAAATCAGCAGCAGGATCAGTTGGCAGCTCGACAGAAACATTAGAGATTGTTTGCAAGAGGAATACTCGGTCACTAGCCCAGGCAACATTATTGCATTTTATGCTTTCTTCGCCCTCAAATGCATTTATTTGTACAACTGGACTTCTAAACTCGCCTTTCACTTTATGCTTGTCAAGAAGCTGCCAATGATGATGAAGAAATTCCCAGTCCACTGCTTTTGGAAGAAATACTGATACCTCTGATAAAAGAAACCAAGCGCCTTGTGGGGCAGTCCACTTTTCTATTGGCTTGCTATGGTTCAGCCAGATAGACTCGGACACCTTAATTATATTCTGAAGTGCCGTAACAATTTTGTGATTCAACCGTTTCTTTTTGCCCAGGTTTGTGCAAATTTTTTTCACCCAAGGACTCACCTCCCCATTGCAAATCTCTCTAAGGAGATACAGAATTCCTTGGGGGACAGGCATATCCATTCCGTTGTCTAAACCTTTCCCTTTCTTTTTACTACTAGAGGTAGGTTCCATGTATGAACAGGTGGCAGCTGCAGTTTTAGATATTCGGTCCAAAACAAGTTCTTGAAACAAGTTCTCACATTCTTCTTGGATGCTAGTTTCATTATCAGCTATTTGACGAGGAACTGAATGTAGCCACTCAGTTATTACCGTTTCAGCTGAGAATGTTCTGAAAGCCTGCATATCATTAAGTAAAAACCAAAAATCATATATTTGTTTATAGTAAAAAGATACCAAAAAACGGGGGAAAAAATAGGACTACCGAGATTTAAGATGGAAAGATAATTGGTTTAAAATTCCTCAACTCCAATAGTAAACCAAAATCCAAATAAGGAAGCGGTTAGATTAGTTATGCTCCTGTCACCTTCCCCTCTTAACCAAACACTGTGTCTATATACTACTCCCTTCCACTAATTAACCAAAGAATGCCTAAAAAAAGTTATTTGTATTTTCTTTAATAACTATCATGTGCACAAGCATTTAAATTTAAAATAAAAAACAAAGAAAAAGAACAAAGAACACAATATTTTTGCAGTCTTTTATAAAATCCAAATAGTTTTTATAATTCAAGACGAATACAACATAGGTTTTCTCGATCCAAATATGCAAAATTTTGCATTCTGCATTAGTTTACATTTCTGCCTCTCCACAAAACAAAGCACAACAAAAACCTCATGAAAAAAGGGTAACAAAAGTACCTCAGAAAGAGCTGAAGCAGCTGCTTTACGAATGCTAAGAAGTGAATCGGAACAAGCCATTCCCATTGTCTTCAGCACCACTTCATCAATAGCACCTCCAAGTAGAGCAGTCAAGTTAGTAACAAACAAAAGAGCTGCTTTTCTCACAACCGCCTTCTCATCCACACACCTTCTCCTAAGCATCTCATTGATTCCCTTTCCTCCCACACCCGCAACATTTCCATCACCAAAACCCATAAACTCTTTCAAAACCACACTAGCCTTTTCACTACCTGATAAAAACCCAACAACCTGCGCCAGAGTCGACAGCGCTCGCCCTCGAATCGTAGCACTAACATCCGAACAGCGCTTCACCAACGCCTCCAAACACCAAATCCCCCACGCCACATTCCCTTCTTCCTCATCCGTCGAATTCACTCCTAAAGGATCCTTCAACAACGTCACAAGATTCAAAATAAGATCAACCGCCAAAAGCCTTAAATTGGTTTTCCCTTGACTCATTTTCACAACATACTTCACAAACTCAACCTGATCCCCCACTTCCATAACCCTAACAACCTCCATTATAAAATCCACCGCCAAAGCCCTCGGCTCAGCTTTATCCGGCACCTTAATCGCCAGATACCTCGGAAAATTAACTAACGCTTTCCTCACACCATCTGAATCCCTACTCAAACTAACCACAAAACCAACAGCAAAACTCCTCACCTGAGACTTCGGCATTACAACAAAAGGCGAAATGGCCTTCAAAACCTCAGCAGCAGTCTCAGAAACCTCCCCATGCTCTGGTTTCAAAACCTCCTTCAAAATCTTCGAACACAAACCAACCAATCTACCATACTGAACCTCATTACACGATTCAATGGCAGTCAACGGAACTTCAGAAATCGTTTGAATCAACGATTTCAAACTCTCGGGAAACCGATCAAGATGAATTAAACCCATAACACTAACTAATTTCTCGAAAAGTGAAATCAAAACCCTAACATCAACTTTCTGTACAGAATTCGGCGAATTAGGTTCATCATCATCATTTTGAACATTTTTCTTGTTTTTGGAGTTCCGTCTCCGTTTCCGAATCTGCTGAGCGTTGTTATTAGGGTTGGGGTTAGTGTTTTTGAAAGCGCGACGGAGGGAACGGAGGAAGGAGAGAAAGGAGAGAGGAGTGAAGAGAGTGAAAACGGGGGCGTTTGGGGAGAGGAGGAAGGAGAGGAATACGTGGGAAGCGAGGAGAGAGTGAGGTGGTGGAGAAGAGTCCATTGCGGTGGCGATTGGGGGGATTAGGTGGGAAGGTGAAACGGCGTCGTAGAGTGGGTCTAAGGGTTGGGAATGGTTGAGGAGGGTTTGGAGTGAGGTGAGGGATTGTTCGGAGAGTGGTTGTGGATTTTCGGTGTGGTGGGTTTCGCGGAGGTCGGAGATTTCTGTTACGATGCGGGAGATTGTTTCGTCGTCCATCTCCGGTGGCGCTACTCCGGTCTGTGCAGAACGAGATTTGAAATTAATTATTGAAGCTTTTTTTGTGTGGTTTTTTGAATTTTTGTTCCCGCTTTGGGAAAGTTAAAACAAGAGCAAATGTGTAATTGTCATGTCATAATGATTCTAAACTTAAATTAAAATCAGTTAAATTCTCTTCAATCTTTTAGGTATTTTAATCCTTGACATTAAGAATGATTGTTGACGTGGCTAATAGGAAAGATATATGAATCAGTGATGTGTATTATTCTCTTCGAAATGACAGTGTTGATGATAGTTTTCTAGAAGGTTTCAGGTGTTTAGGTGATGCTGGTGTTGTTCATAACCACAGTGGAGATTAGATATGTGTAGGGGTGGCAAAAATACCATGCTCACAGGTACCTGCGCGTAAAATCCATCACGAGCACGGGGCGGGTAGCTAAACGGGTATCCATAGATATAGTAAACGGGTATTTGACTACCCATCATTATATGGATACGGACACGGATTTGATTGTACTCATACCATCGGGTACCATACCCGATAATAAATTAATTAAATTATTAAAGTATCTTCATAATTTTTCTTATTTGATTTTTTCCTCTCCTTCCTCAATTATAGTTTTCATTTTGTTATTTTCTAGGTTTATGGTTTCTTTTATATGTTTCTATTGTGCAAAAAGGTTTGTAGTTTTGTTATTGTCCTTCGTCTAATTGGCTTATGATATTTCCCTCTCCTTCCTCTATTATTTGGATTTTTATTTAGAGATTTATGTGTTTTTATTTCAGAAATTGGGAAGTCAAACGAAGTTATTGAAGTTTGGAATGCATTATGTTTTTATTTCATTTTTATTTGTATGATTTATGAAATTTTGAATGGATAATGTATTGATGTTTAAAAGTTAAGTTTGATGGTAATTAAAACAAAGTAATTCTTTGTACCAATAAATAAATAAATTCAAAAATCCACGGGTATCCATGAATATCCATGGATACCTTAATACCCGCGGGTGCCCGCATAATGGGTACTCATGAGGGTACGGGGCGGGCACAGGTATCATATTTATTCAACGAGGCGGGGACGGGTATCATACTATCCATATCCATGGGTACCCATTGACATCCCTAGATATGTGGTTTTTTTTTACAATGGAGTTGGAGGTGATGCGTTATTGATCGAGTTGTGTGTTATTCATGAGTCTTTGATTTTTGTTGCATCAAATGTTATAGTTACATTATTTGTGAGAGCGATTGCTTGGAAGTGATTGAGTTGTTTGTTGTTGATCGTGACCATACTTAGCACACTATGTTATTGAAATCCTTTATATTAAAGATGGTTTACATGGAAATGGTAACATCATAAATGTCATGGACACTCTATTTTCAACACTTTTTTTAATACTCACTCTTTTATTTAATGAAATTAATGTATGTCTCACCTCCTTAAGTGTGAGACTCGTTTTGATTTAGACCAATAAGGAAGTGAGTGTTTGAGAGAAGGTTGAAAATAGAGTGTTGTTAGCATACTCCATGGTAACATTACTTTGGTGCATGTTCATAGGTAACAAAATATATTTTTAAATTTTATGGTTAAAGATGGCTCGTTTTTAAGGTGTTTTGCTCATTTAAGTTAAGGGACAACATCTTTCCAAAAAAAAATATTAAGGGACAACATATACAATTTTTCCAATAAATTATTTGCTTTATGATTTTTTTTAGTTAGTAATTTTATTTTTTTAAAAGATGCAAAGAGCATCACTTCCATATATAAGCAAAATGATTAATTAGCTTATCATAAAAAATATTAAGATCTTAAGGTTGTGTTTGGATAGAATAAGAAAAAAACGAAGAAATTAAAATTTTAGGTAATTCAAATATTTCAATTGAATCCCCTTCATTGATATTATTATTATTATTTTGATAAAATTATAGAGAAATTATTTAAATGCTTCAATTAACATTCTTCATTGTTAAACTTTGTTAGGCTATTTTTACAAAATTTGAAAAGAAGTTGCCTAACAACATACATCGTCAGCTGAAATTATTGGAATCTATGTGCACAGTTCAAATTTCTGCTATTGGCGTTTAACCTTTTTTGCTCTGGCTCGGATTCTATTGAAATTTCAGGCTCTACTCTTGATCATATTCCATAGCTCGAGATTATGCACAAACATGCATGATATGGTTATATCCATGCTGGTAACCAATTCTTGCCATCAACGTAATCAATAGATACGAATGGAGCAGCTTCTTCATCACTAAGCTGCCTTGACCAAGAAGCTCTTCCCTCTGTTGTGGCTCCAGGTCCGTGACATTTATACTCCGCATGGTAAAGATGTCTATAGTTCATAACAAATAACCAAAATTAATTATTAATTTACACCAATATATACATTAATCCAAAGGTTGTTCATGACAATACTAAAAAATTGAATTAACAACGGAAATATAAAATTTATCATTTATTTTGTCACTAAATTTATCATTTAGTTCAATTTTTTTATAAACAAATCTTATAGTAAAACTGAAATATTTTTAGTGGTGTGCTCAATTGGTGATAAATGACAATGTTCTTACTCCGTGCTACCGCCATAATTCCAATTGGTCCATCCTTCTCGGACAACGGTTTTGGAGAGGTATGTTTTAGCAAAAATTAACCTAGAATAAGGACCTTTAGCCCTTCCTAAGTACACACCACCAATGCCATAAACTTTGCCTTTCATAAATACTAAACTTTTTACCAGGTGAAATATAAACGAATAAGTTATAACATAATGAATGTATAGTAACCGATAAAAGTAGCATGATAGAGAATAGACATTGATAATTTAAAATAATGATAACAAATCGATAAGGTCACAATCTAGTTATTGTTAACGTTTTACATTCATCATCATACGTTACGAAATATTTCATAGAAAACGACATTTGATAGGGAGAACACTCTTCTTTCTTCTATATCCATATCAGATGCACCACTTAGAAGTCTAACCTTTTGATCTTAATGCTAATAATTTTGATTGTCTCCTATTAATTGTGACGCTGCCAATTCCATCACGTTTATTAATTGCATTAATACTCATTCTGCATCTCATAAGTAAACATAAGAGTCACCTTAGGCAATAAGAATTTGGTCAATAAGAATTAATGTCATAATAAACTGTCAATTTAAACCTACTTTGCACTCTTTCATTAGTGTGACAGCATTTGCTACTCGCATAGCAGTACTGAACACGTTAGAAATTATCATGCAAATGACTTTTTATCACCATTAGAGGTTTGATGATATGTTGATAGAATTCATTATAGTTGTATGTAAACTGCAAACAAAGGAGGGTGTCAACGCACGTGTATATATAGAGTGGAATGGAGAGTTTGAATCATAGTTATGTGTGATCATAGAGGATGATGATTGGGTAGTTTGAATCTCATATTCATTGCATAAAGGTATATCAAAGGTCATGATAAATGCTTGAGTGTTTAATGGTTAGTTGGGAGATATGATCGCATTAAATGCTGGCAACGGAGGGGAGATATGATCGCATTAAATGCTGGCAAGGGAGGGAAAACTTGGAGTGTGTTAGGGCTAAATGCTAGCTTGACAAGTCTACCTTTTATAATAAAGGATAAATCCACTCAAAATAGAAAAAAACAAAGTTGTCAAAAAAGTTGTTCACAAAGAGTTGTACAGATATCACTACTCTATAAACATTCAATTTAAATTATTGGATTATTTTATCGCCGCATGTCACCTTGATGTGAAAATAACACTGCACATCAACAATTAATGTGTCCCTCCCATTAACAAAGTCAATATTTTTGTCTGGGTTATGATAGTCAAACTTAACATTATGGACTAAGATGACTAATATATTGAAATGTGAAGGATTTAACTAGGTTTTTATTTGAGTAAGGGATATGAAAGTGAGTTACACATCCAAAGAACAATGGTAAGGCAAGAGTTTAGGGGTGCTTTTAATTTGAAATTCCGACACGCTAGCTACCTAATGTTTTATACGATGTTTCAATATTAGACACAAACAGAATATTGAGATTAATGTTTAAACATCGAGCTAGCAGAAAACAAACAAATCAAGGAAAATATAAAAGACAGAAACATAAATGGCACATTTGGTTTGTTAACCCAGTTCGGTGACAAAAACACCTACTCTGGGGCTACCAAGTAAGGAAGGAAATCCATTAATGTAGTCCTAGTTCTAAGTTCTCATCAAACTTCAAGTTTACAACTTATCATCTAGACACTACCCGCATTGACTTCAACCTAGGAACTCCTAGATCTGAGATCCCATCTCACTTCCTCTCAATCAATCACAACCTTTGTGATTTGAATAAAGTTTAACACAAGAATATAGACACAATCCAATAAACAGAACTGTTGTAGCAACAAAAGTAAGTATTTATGCTATCGTCTCCAGAGGGACTGGTGCGATATTCTAAGCCGTTCAACAGTGGCATGTTCTGTATTTGAATAAAGTAAGTAGGTTCTAAGCCGTTCAACAGAGATTTGAATAAAGTAAGTAGGTTCTCTCTGTATTTTCCCCTGTTTTCTCTCTTCCTCCAGTGGCCTAAACTATCCTCTAATGATTAATCCCCTTTGAAATGAACAAATGAGCTTTTATATGGTCTGTTCTGTCTGAACTCGCCTCCCAAGTAGAAACGCTCGCCATGGCGAGTAGTGGTTTCTTCACCAGTGGGTCTGTGTCACGTCAGCTCTGAGGGTTAGACCGCCTTACTCGCCTCGCAAGTAAACTTACTCTCCATGGCGAGTAAACTGGTAAACTTACTCGCCTCGCAAGTAAACTTACTCGCCATGGCGAGTAAACTGGTAAACTTACTCGCCTCGCAAGTAAACTTACTCGCCATGGCCAGTAAACTGGTAATTCTGCCTATTTTGTTCCTTTGATCTTC
>Ga0228711_1007651_pt1 | contig 15550 bp, 14 predicted proteins | sample MedpolnodulmetaG_2_FD_177996 | JGI IMG/M metagenome (GOLD analysis project Ga0228711, IMG submission 177996) | Root nodule microbial communities from Medicago polymorpha collected in Santa Monica, California, United States - brown nodules | ecosystem: Host-associated > Plants > Roots > Nodule...
CATCTACTCAAGTACGTTGAAGAATGTGTGCCTAACAATGATATCATAAGAACAGAGGATGCCTTCGGACAACTCAATGATAATTTAGTTCAAATAGGTTAAGGAAAAGCACCAGCTAACATAGTGCAAAGTTTTCTAGAACAATAAAACCTACGTTTCTGTCGGCCATACTCAACCATAATTTACATGTCAAATATCAATCCACATGATATAGTATAAATGGTAGTACCTCGGTAATGGAAGTTTCCTGCAAACTTAAAAGTGCATGTTCTGTTGAAAAGGGAGCCAGCAGTTTCGATGTTTTTCCGGCTATCTGTGGAACAATAAGCTTCATGGTATCTTCTTTGATATCCGTTAATTTTTGCAATTCCTCCCCTAGATCCTTCACAGTGGCATCTGAATTCATGTCTACAACAAACTTCTTTCCCCTCCATGTAACAGAGATGTTGATCATGCTTGATGGAGTGCGCGTATTTAATCTATACAGCATCAAAACACGTCCAGTCACTTACCACTGATTATATTATTGATGATAAAAAAAAGTGCCCCTAAAGAAATACTACGAGTTAACCCCTTGTGGAAAACACTACATGCAAGTTAACTCCAATCAAAAGCTTTAGCATTTTCCCCCTTCCCCATTGGTACAACCTACGGCCTGTTTGGATTGGCTTCTTTGAGCTTATCTACTGGCATGAGACTCTTTGAGAGAACTTACGAAAACAACTTATGGACATTGCTCATAAGCTATTTTCAGCTTATTTTCATAAGTTCTCCAAAATAGCCAATGAAAACAGATTATACGAAAACTATTTACCTTTATTCAATCTTTTTCTATATATAAATAGCTTATACATAAGTGGTTATCATGATAAGCTGCAAATAAGTTGTTTATTTATCCTAACAGGGCCTGAGTCTTGGGTGTCAAGAGTTAGAAAATAACAAATTAAAACAGGAACTCAATAAAATCATCTCAAATTCAACCATAATTCGTAATCAAGAACAGTTAACAAATCTATATAATCACATATACAATCAAATACGACAAAGTGAACCTTGTGAACAAATGAGAGTGATAATGACTAATGAGCACAAATAATTCCAAAATAAAAAAATCTCAACTACCACAACCAATTTCTGGAAATTAGAGAAAAGCCATGTGACAATCCTTAATTGAGAAACATCCTTGAACCACAAACAGATATAAGAAAAGGACAATTCGAAATAAAATCAGCTATAATTGAATTAACAATAAAAGTACCTTAGGGTCCGAAATGAAGCTAAGGAGCAAACGAAAACAATAAAAAGGATGAAATATTCGAAGTTGGTGGAATTAAAGGAAGGAGATGGACGCAAGCGCTGACGCATACACACCCCCTTCAATATTCTAGTACCTTTCTTTATTTTTTTTAGTTTGAAATTTTTTTAAAACTAAATTTTCAATTTTTGAGTTAAGTTTAGTTTTTTTATTGAATTACATTACATGTTCCAAGATAAATTCATCCACTATATAAAAAAAAAACTATTAAAACAAAAAAAGAAGATTAAAAATAATAAAAATATATTTGACAAATGTGTGGTATTGAAAGATACTATAGTTGAGAAACTTATTTTACAAGAAAATTTGACGGATGTGTTTGACATGTCATTGTCTAGATCAAGGTTCAAGCATTGTTTGAACTTCATCAAATTTGTCGAAGAGTAATTCATTGATGGACAGAGCAACAAGGTGGTTGATGGTTAAATTGATATCACTGCTAACTTAGAGTCAAGGGGCAAAAATGTTGAAAAGTGACTCAAAATTTGGTGGTGGAGTTATGAAAAATTGTGGCATGATTTGTTGTAATCGAGACACGATTAGATGCAGTTAAATTTCATGTTTTTGGTTCGTCAAAGACCGTGGCACAATTGGTTGAAATTGTGGCACGGTTTTGCCTGCAGCTAGCAACAGTACATGAACGAATTGCAGGTTAAGTCGTGATACATACAATTTGTGACGCAATTTTGTCTAAGTATGGACAATGTATAAGCTTTAATTCATCATTTTCTGAAGGAGGAGACTTCTAGAGAACCTAAAGATTTAGTGTCTTTGGATAGGGTTTTTGGGTTGGGAAACACTTCACAAACACCTTGAGTAGTGAGATCTCATTAATGGATATATCAAAAAGTTTTATCTCTTCTTTTCTTTTAGGATTCACTATGGATTTGAGTTACTTGAGAAATAGATAGAAATTAGTTTTTTTTTTAATGAGTTTGGATCTAATTTCTTGTAACATCTTTGTATCACTCATTTTATAATAGATTGGAGAGTTGTTCTCTCCGCATACGTAGGACATATTGGTCAAAATTGAGAGTGTGTTGGTTTTCTCAACTCTTTTATTTTTGTTGTTTTGGTTATGCTTGTGGCTTTGTTTCTTTGTTGTTTAGAGCTACTTTAATTTGATTACTACTTCCTTAACTTTCACACAATTAAGTTTATTAGTGTGATTTTAAGTCCAACAAATATAACTAATATATAATAATTTTGGGTTTTGCTAACTGGTGCCCTAAGGGCAATGGTTAGTAGAAAATTTTCATTAAAAACAACGACTTTTTTACTTTCATAAAATTAAACATTCCACTTTTCACCAATTTCCAATGCATAATTTCTATATTAATATTCTTAATCAGTACCTTTAAGGCACTAGTTAGCATTTCCCAATAATTATTCATTTCTAACCACTTTAAACAAGCTAAAATCCCAAGCATTGAGTAGTTAGACGAATTGGATCTCCCACAGTCACAGCAGGGTGTTGTAACTGATCTGGGCCGTCCGATTTTAAATGGGTGGCTGAGATCACTTTACGCTGTAAAACTGTGTTTAAATCTTAACCATCAGATCTCAAATTTATGGTTGAGATCTACTACAACGTGTAATTGTGTGGTATCTTTACAGCAGAGAATCTTAGTCCGTAGTTAGACAAATGTCCACTATGTCTTATTTAAGAAGTCAAGAGGAATAAATATATTAAAAGAAAGTCATTCAAGTTCAAAATACTCTCTCCATCCCTATATGTAAACATCTATTTGACTTTATTTTTGTCCTAAATGTAAACTTTTTTCCAAATTACTAGATGCATTTATTATTTTTTCCTAAACATACTCCTAATTAATACTACTAACTTGTCTTAAAATATGAAAAGTCAAATTTAATACACATACAAACAAAGGATAATTTGGTAATATTAACACACAAAATAGACACATTAATTACACTAACAACTTTTCTTAAAAATGTGAAAAAGACAAAGGGAGCTTAATATAGAGGCGGAGGGAGTATATATAAAATGAACTTGAAACAAAAACATCAAAATCAAAATGTAGGATAACTGATACGCACATCAGAGTTATGCCATCAAACATTCACATCGGTGTTTATGGTGAGATACAACAACATCTTGGATGGAAATAGATTACGAACAATGTTTGATTGTAAACAGGGGCAATTTTACCCCCAGCTAGCCCCGGCTCAACCCATACTTTCTTTGTATGCTACAAGAAATTTACAAGAAATTTAACTTTTAGTGACGGCCAAAATCCGTCATTATAGGGCAAATTTCCGTAACTAAATCTGTCTGTCATTGTCAAATGACATTCACAACATGTTTTCCACCTTTACCTACGGAAATAACTGTAGGTAATTCTAAGGAGACCATTTTAAAAACATTATGACTTCTACCTACGATTGCGGCTGTCACTAAAACTTATTGTTGTTTTATTTTGCCCAGGCTCCAAAAAATTTCTGGCTCCGCCACTGATTGTAAATAAGAAATAAAATAAAATAAACAATGTTTAATGTTTATGAACTACTTCTCCAGTGGTTCTCAAGTTGGCAGGCACATGTGATTTAAGAACATTTGTCGATATTCATTATAACACGAGATTTATATTGATTAATTTTGTTCTTAATTTACTTTTGGTCCTACAATTCACCATTCACCATTCTTAATGTTTAAATTTTTTTAGGAAAGGTATAGTTATACAATAAATGGCGTGAAATATTCAATGATACATCAATAAATTTAAAGAGTACAAATTCTTGGTCTGAGAGTGGTCCTCTTAACGTTCTGTTTGTGATACTGATAGTAAATTTATCTACTCATCTAGCCTTTGCACTAAATTTTGTTCAAAAGCCTGCATCTACTGAAACTTAAAATTCACCAAGCAGACACTTGCCACAGGAACCACCCCATTCATCCTCATACCATATACATGCAAACCCAAATAAAGGGCCACTGTGCCCATTCTACTTTAAAAGCACATTACTCTCACCGTATAGGCTCTCAAAAACATAATTATGATTCCCAACAACTCATTCACCTAAAAACCAAGGTTCCATTAATATTTCAAACATTTAACCATTTTATATTGGTCAATGAGCTCTGGTAAATTAATGGATGAACTGTTGGGAAGAAATCGAATTAATTGCAACAACTGTTACTAGGATTTTAGTTACCGTGCATCCGTTCCTTTTTAAGTGTCTTTTTTAAAGAAATTTTTTGTTTCAATTTAAGTGTCACTTTCAAAGTTCAATAAACGTCAAATGTTATTTTACCAATATTACCCTTAGTTATTTATTGTGGAGAGAAATATATGAAATGAGACAATAAATAAATAAGGTTATTATGGTAAAAGTATAAAGTATTGTATCAAAAGTGATAACATTTATTGATTGTATTGGTTTGTGTAAAATGTCAAAAAGTGACCATTAAAAAAGAACGGAGGAGGTAGTATCTCTCAATCAACTATAAATAAACAAAAAAAAATTGATCCTATAATGTCACCATTTTTAAGTTATAGTAATTGCTTCGAAGACTTTTATATTTCTTATTTAATGGTTGTCTTTTAAATGTTAGAAGATGTATTTAATGTTTCACAACTTTCTATGAAACGTATTTGTAAAAATATTTACGTTGCAACAATTAATAACTATATTTTTTTGTTTTTCTTTTTACTATAATAAAGACCGGAGAGAGTATTTATCACCGTTTAATAATGATTAATCTCTATCAAAAAGTTGTTGAGCATGTAAAGTAATCATAAATGTTTTGTTGACACATTTTTCCTAAATCTACACCATATACTGATTTTGTATTAATTGTTTCTCCACCTCAAAATCCGACTAACACTAAATCAGAGGGAACTACATATGGTGTTGGATTTGTGTGTCCAAATTATCCATTCACCGAACACAAGTCAAATTCAAAGAGAAAAAAATATTTGAACATCAAAGTTAAGGACATCATTAGTGTCTTTTTGTTATTTGATGTATTCTCTTAATTTGTATAAGTTGTATGAATAAGAAGTTAGAATATAGATGTACGACGTCACATAAAATGTCAAAAGTTAAATGTTCAAATAACACAATTCAATTTAAATCATAATCTCTTGCTTAAAGTGTGCGAAAATCTCTTACCACTTAGATCAACCACATATTTTCAGTATTTCAAACCAATATTTATTGCATCACAAGTTCACAACTCAAGTCACACTACAGGGTTGGTTACTACACATGACAATGAAAGGAGGACAGAGAAATAAGCTTCTATACACCAACATTCTGTGCATCCTTTTGCTTCAATGGCTTGATCTCTCCTTAGTAAATGGTGCTAAGGTTCCCGCGATCATAGTGTTCGGCGACTCATCCGTGGATGCCGGGAACAACAATTTCATATCGACGGTTGCTCGGAGCAATTTCCAGCCGTATGGACGTGATTTTCTGGGTGGGAAGCCAACTGGGAGATTCAGTAATGGTAGAATAGCAACTGATTTCATATCAGAAGCATTTGGTATCAAACCATACATACCAGCATACTTGGATCCTAGCTTTAACATCTCACAGTTTGCAACTGGTGTCTCTTTTGCTTCTGCTGCTACTGGTTATGATAATGCCACTTCAGATGTCCTGGTACATTATATACACATTTAATCAACTTCTATTTTGTTATTTTTTATATTTTATTTAATGCTACTAATAAACTTATGAATTCACATAAATGGTAGTGTTTATTCTCTAGCTATAACATGCATCTCTTATATTTTACACGGTATTTTCTTTGTTATTCCTAATATATAGTATTTCCTCTATTTTTATGAATAAAATGTGTTGAGATTATTTCAATCAAAAAATTCTACAATAACTTAACCAATCTCAGTGTGTAATGTCTTATAGCTAGTAATTTTGGAGTGACTACAAAAACCTTAAAAATAATATAGTAACAAGACTAATTTAAGGATTTGGACTCGACACAATACATGCATGACATATTCATTGATTTTGACAGTCCATTTTTCAATCAAAGGTGGTTAAAGATTTTTTAGTGAAGATATCATGTAAGTTTCTTTTAAGATTTATTCTTTTAAGATTATCCAAATTAATTAATACATGTGAATACGTAATTTTCTAAATGAACTAACCCAGATCCTTAGTTTAGTAGTAACTTTGTGCTAAAATTATAAGCACGTTTATTATTATTTTTGTCATATTTCATTATCTTATATATTGTTTTTTTAATATGTGTCTGTAAAAGGAAGAATATTAATTAATTTGAAATCTGGATTTTCAGTCAGTTATACCATTATGGAAGCAATTGGAGTACTACAAAGAATACCAAAAAAAGCTAGGTGGCTATCTTGGAGAAAAAAAGGCAAAAGAGACAATTACCAAAGCATTGTACATAATAAGTCTAGGAACAAACGACTTTCTAGAGAATTATTATACAATTCCTGGCAGAGCATCTCAATACACACCTAGTGAGTATCAAAATTTTCTTGCTGGAATAGCTCAAAATTTCATCCACAAACTTTATGATCTTGGTGCTAAGAAAATATCCCTAGGAGGTTTACCTCCAATGGGATGTTTGCCTTTGGAGAGAACTACTAATTTTGCTGGTGGGAATGATTGTGTGTCCAATTACAATAACATTGCATTGGAGTTCAATGATAAACTCAATAAATTAACCACAAAATTGAAGAAGGACCTTCCTGGGATCAGATTGGTCTTTTCAAATCCCTATGATGTTTTGTTGGGTGTTGTTAAAAAACCAGGCCAATATGGTAAGTTGCTCATAATATAATTTGATTTGCTTAGCAATTTAGCATGCCATGCATACTATAGCACTTTATATTATTTCATATTCATAATATATAAAGTTTAAATTGCAAATTGCAATGGTGTATATTAGGATAAGAAAATGAAGGTAGCTCAAGACATTTAAGAAGATTTAAACGGAAGGTTTCTGGTTCAATGCTCGAAAGTAACATAATCACTAACTTATTTATTATATTTGTCTAAAAAAAGAAAGAGTGAAATATCATTTCTATTCATATAATTAAAATATTTCTTGATTTAAAAATAAATGAAATATTTGTATGTATTGGTGCAGGGTTTCAAGTGGCCTCAATGGCTTGTTGTGCTACTGGAATGTTTGAGATGGGATATGCATGCAGTAGGGCTAGTCTTTTCAGTTGTATGGATGCTTCTAGATATGTATTTTGGGACTCATTCCATCCAACAGAGAAAACAAATGGCATTGTTGCAAACTACTTGGTGAAGAATGCATTAGCTCAGTTTTTGCATTAGGAAATTATTTTATGAGTTTTATGTATGTGATAATAAGATGGTACCAATTATGTATGGGTTTTTTAAATGGATTTCTTCAATAATTTCTACATTTGAATTGTTCGAAAACTATGTAGCAAAATGGTCTTGTTTACTTTATGTGTAATAATAATAATAATGACTTACAGCTGATCCGTAAGGTAGGGTTTAATCTTTAAGGTTAATTTTGACAAAGGCTTGTGATTCTATCAATTGAGAATTTGAGATTTTTTGGATTATCAATTGGGGTTCATGGGTTATATGTTTGAATGGTTTACCTTCTTTGAAATTGATAAGTAGCGAGTTTGAATTCAGACACGTCTCTATGTCTGTAAATGATTTTTGTACAAGAGTTTATTTTAATATCTATCCGAGGGAGATGATAAGTGGATTTATTACTAAACTAGCTTTCATGAAAATACGACCAATAGTTTGTAGAAGAGTTTATTCATGATTTGGTAAATGATTTTTTTTTTTTAAAAGGTAAATGATTGTTATGCACAAGGGTTTATATTCAAATATATATTTACTTTGTCTTATACAGAACAAGTATGAAACATATGTTTGAAATACGTCTCCAATGTCTTCTATGTTGGTAAATAAGAGGTAGTATATTCTTGGTAAATGTCTCTATGTTGGTAAATGATTGTTATACAGAATAATCATGGCGGTTCCAACATCCGGTCGGGTACTCGTCCGGGTTCAATTGATACTTTTTTTATATATGGTCCAATTCAATAGTTCATTAATCCACCTAAAAAAAGGAAATTGGGCAAATTCTGAAATTTCTCACACGCGCACAACATAAACACATTCTTCTTCTTATTCTTCTTCAGCTCTCTGCCTCTCTCATCTTAGCTTTCTGTCTCTTTTCTTCTTCAATCTCTCTTGTTATTTGGCTGCTAATCTCTCCGTTCTCACTCACTCTAAAGGTAAGTCAATTGATTATCCAATTTCTCCTTCCTTCATTCCTTGTTTTAGGGTTTTAGAATTGAGAATTGTGTTAATTAAAAAATTGGATGCGTGAGGTGGAATTATCGTTTACATAACATGATCTATTTTACACATCTTTTTGTTATTTTGTTCATTGCCTGCGTGAGGTGTAATTTCATGTGTTAATCGAACTTGTTATATTATATGGAATTTCACGTGAAATTGTGAATAATCATAATATACTGCCTGCGGCGGGTTTGATAGAAAAAATGGAGATCTTTAAATTTGCTTTCATTTTGAAGTTAATGTTAAATTTGTTTGGTATCACAAACGAGCTTTCAAAAATCTTGCAAAGAAAATATTTTAATATTGTGCTTGCCATGGAATTATTGATGTCGTCAAAGCTCGATTGGCCACATTGAGAGAGAGAAAGAGAGTGGTTGGGATAATTTATTTTTTATGTCCAAGAGATTTGTGTTGCTAAAGGTATTCCAGTACCAAATATGGATGAGGAAATACCGGCTCGGGGTCGTTCAAGACTAGAAGGGGGGACTGTCACTAATCTTCCCAATTACCGTGTAGAGATCTTTTATGTTGCTATTGACAAAATATTTGTGAAGATGTTCAAAGTTCGGCTACGAAGATGGTTCAAACTGAAAAATATTTGGTATTTTCATTGGTCTACAAATCCATTGAGTTTGACTTTGATATTGTCGGTGTCGACAACGTCCGTTGAAAGAGCTTTTTCAACAATGAAGATTATAAAGTCTAAATTGCACAACAAGATCAACGATTTGTGGTTAAATGACTTGATGATATATTCAAGCCACTTGATGATGTTGATATTATTCGAACATTTACTGCAAAGAGGTCTCGGAAAGGGCATTTACCTCATAATTTTATTTAGCACACTGTTGGCAGGTTATATTTTTTATCTCTTATTTCAAATTGTATTTTTGTTGACAAAATGACAGGCCTCTTTTTTTTTTCTATTTATGAACTATTTATATATTATGTCACAAGTGACTCGCGGCTGAAAATAATAAGGTATGTCTCTATGTTGGTAAATTATTGTTAATCAGAAGAGTTTATTTTAACATATATTTCGGTTTAGCCTTTGCTATTATTATTTTTTGGTGTCATCTACATTCTCTTTTATGGTCAAATGTGTCAAAATACAGTTTTTTTTTTTTGAAAGAGTGTCAAAATACAGTACTGGAAATTAATTTTCGTAAGTGTATTTACATTGTCGGAAACTAGCTTCGGATAAGATCCTACATTTTTAGGGGGTTGTATGAGCAATCACCTTACTTTTATCTCATTTTGTTGTGCAGAGTAGTCCCGCAATTCCTCCTCCTATTTTGGATTCCTACTTGAGCTAACGTGTATTACGGGGGGTCATTGGTGTGTCCTTTGTGTGTTCAAGTACCAAAATTAAACTCATCCATGTTTGGGATGAGTTTTCTTGGTGGTTGGGGATGGAATGGTGGTTCTTCCCTTTTTTTTTCCTTTCTAACTATAGAGTGGAAAACACCACTTGAAAATTCAAACATATAAAGACGACATCCCGAGATCGAATCTGGACAATACGAAAAATGTTCAATCTAACTATCTCGATTATCAGTTGAGTTAGGTCTTACAAACATGAATGCTTTGTGAGTATTTTAATATTTGTTAGATATAGGAGTACTATTTAGACTTAAATTTGTTGTGTTTTAATATCTGTTATATATTTCATGATTTATTAAATATCTCAAAAATATTGAATTTAAGATTGGATTGGATTGAATTGAATTTGAAATTAAAAGAATAGAGACTAGAAGATCAAATAAAGAATCAGAAACCAAAATTAGTGTGGTTCATGTGTTAAGCAGTTCGAGAGTTCAGGTCCCTTAAACGTGCGGTGAGTTTGGGTTCGTTCAGTGTGTGGTTTGAGGTGTGAACACTGATTTGTACATGTGAAAACTCATTATTTAGGAGTGACATTTCTTAAATGTGCTGCAAATCCTCGAATGATATAATTATGTAGGAGTGCAAATGATACTCTGAAAAACAAACTAAGAAAGCTAAATATTGAATTAGATATAAAAAAAATCTTCAAACAAATATAATTAAACCCAGAAACAGCTATGTTGATCTTGATCATTGAATTAGATACCTTTTTGCCATTGAAAACAAATATAATTTATCAAAGGAATATCTCTAATATAGAATAAGATGTGATCAATATGATTACATCTCTTAGTCATAAGTTGAAACAATTCATTGTAACTACTCTACTGTATTGCTAACATCTAATTGTTATCTAGGTGTCACTGACTGCCACCTGTCAGTCATATAGTGTAGCTATTCAAAGACTATATAAAGACTAAGTCATCTCTTGTAAATGTAACAAAAATCATTTCAATAAAATAACAGAAATCAGTTACATCTAAGAATCCAAGAGATTCTCTAGAATCTTCCATTTTCAATCTTCTATTATGGTATCAGAAAGCGAAAACGGTTCAGGTGCCTCGCCGCAAGGCTCACCGCGAACCACCGTTCCTCCGCCGCTAACCGAATCGTCTTCTCCTTCACTTCTTGGATCGTCGCGCTCGCAATCCTTTTCCGCCATTGCTGAGAAGCTCAATTCCGAAAACTATCTTCTCTAGTGTCAACAAGTTGAACCAGTCATCAATGCACAAAAACTTCACCATTTCTTGGTTAATCCCTCAATTCCTTTAAAATTCAAGACTGTTGCAGATTCCGATGTGAATCGCATCACACTTGAGTATGAAACATGGGAACAACAAGATCAATTGCTCCTCGCTTGGCTTTAATCTACCATTTCTCGCGACATGCTTCGACGCGCTATTGGATGCAAAAACTCGTGGCAACTTTGGGATCGAATCCATGCGTATTTTCAAACTCATGTTAACGCAAAACTGTGTCATCTTTGATCTGAACTCAGACATACGAAGCTTGAAGGTTCTGTTTCTGAATTTCTACTCAAAATTCAATCTCTAGTTGGTTCAATTCATGATATTGGTGAATCAGTCTCCTATCGCGAGCATCTTGATGTTATACTTGAAGGTTTACCTAGGGATTATGAATCAACAATTTTTCTAATCAGTGGGAAATTTGGTATTGTTTCTATTGAAGAGGTGGAATCTCTTCTTCTAGGTCATGAAGCCAGATTGGAACGCTTCAGAAAAGGTGAAGTTCCATCTATTAATCTTGTTGCTTCTTCTGTTTCTCCAACTCAAGAACAAGATAAAAATTCCTCTTCTCAAACTGAATTTCAGAATTATTCCAAGTCTTACTATGGTTCTAGTGATAGAGGTGGACGCCACTCACGCGGTGGACGTGGTGGTCGTGGACATGGAGGCCGTATCTCTGTCCAGTGTCAAGTTTGTCACAAGACTGGGCATGATGCATCTATTTGTTTTCATAGGTTCAAGATAGATTATGTGCCTTCCATACCCCTTGACTCCTCCCAGACTTCTGGATTCACAAACTCCCCTCAGTCCCAGGGAACTTTTCCCCAAACTGTACCTCCATGGCCTTCTAACTCTTGCCCTTTGCCATGGCCTTACTCTTCTTGGAGTGTCTTTGGTCCTCCTCCTAGAGGTTTCCCTCAACCACCTACATTGTCCATGCCTCATTACAATGTTTATCCACCTCATAGCTTCGTGCCCTCCTTTGGCATTCATTCACCTTTTCCCCCACCTAGGCCTCAAGCTATGCTAGCCAACTCTGACTCTGCTAGCTATGTGAATTGGTACCCTGACTCTGGTGCTTCACATCATGTTACCTCTAATTCTCATAACATTCAGCAATTCTCTCCCTTTGAAGGTCCTGATCAGATAATCATTGGCAATGGCCAAGGTTTGTCTGTTTTTTCCTCTGGTTCCACTCTTTTTAACTCCCCTCTTAATCCTAAATGTCAACTTGTACTTAATAATTTGCTTCATGTTCCCAATATTACCAAAAATCTCTTTAAGTGTGAGTCAATTTGCTAAAGATAACAATGTTTTCTTTGAGTTTCATGCTAATTTTTGTTTTGTTAAATCCTAGGCTTCCAATGAGGTTATTCTCAAAGGATGGCTTGACAAGGATGGTCTTTACAATTTCCCAAGCTTACTGCAGTCTCCTGCTTCTAATTCCTCCACTTTTACTTCTACTTGTAATAAATTTCCCTTTCCCTTTGTAAATGCATCTGTTGGTAGTTCTGTTTCTTTTTCTACTTGGCATTCTAGGATTGGACATCCTAGTTCTGATGTCCAACGCATTGTACTCAAACTCTGTAATATTCCATTCATTAATAAGAGTACTTCTGAATTTTGTTTAACTTGTTGCTTAGGAAAAGCTCACAAACTTCCCTCACACACATCCACCACTGTGTATTCTGCTCCCTTTGAATTAGTTTTCACTGATCTTTGGGGTCGTGCACCTTTTTTATCCACTTCTGGTTTTTCATGTTATATTACTTTTGTTGATGTTTTTACTCGTTTTACTTGGTGCTACTTATTAAAAAGCAAGTCAGAAGCACTCTCTATATTTCAACAATTTAAGGCTATGGTTGAAACTCAATTCCCTTACAAAATAAAAGTTGTGCAATCTGATTGGGGTGGTGAATTCAGACCCTTTACTAATTTTCTGGCTCAACATGGTATTCTTCATCGCCTTATTTGTCCCCATACTCATCATCAAAATGGGATGGTGGAAAGAAAGCATAGACAGATTGTTGATCTTGGTCTCACATTGCTAGCTCAGGCTTCTCTGCCTCTGAAATATTGGGATCATGCTTTTACTACTGTTGTGTATCTCATTAACAGGTTACCTACTTCAGCTTTGAATTTTGAGATACCTTATGTTAAGTTGTTTGGCACTGCTCCAGATTATCAGCTTCTCAGGACTTTTGGTTGTGCTTGATTCCTTCTTCTGAGACCTTACAACAAGCACAAGTTCCAGTTCCGGTCTCAAGAGTGCATTTTTATTGGCTACTCTACTTCACACAAAGGCTATAAATGCCTAGCCAAGGATGGGTGAATTTATCTTTCCAAGGATGTACTCTTCAATGAATATAAATTTCCCTATCATGAGTGGTTTTCTACTCCCACTGGTTCTACTAGCATCCCTACACCTGTTACTCATTTTATCCCAACTATAACCCCTCCATCCACTACAAATACATCAACTACTTCTCCAACTTCTCACCCTGCTTCAGTTTTGCCAACATCTCCTTTCCCTACTGCCGCAAACTCCTCTGAGTCCACTTCCTCCTCTTCCCATTCACCCCTTATATCTACATCCCCATCCAACCCTACTCCTACAACTGCCTCTTCCCCTCCTCTTCGTCCTACACCTATTCCCCTTAAGGTTCCTGCCTACAAAAGACCACCTTTACCAAGTATTCATCCCATGAACAATAGGGCCAAAACTGGTGTTGTGTGTCCTAGACTTCATCCTACACTATTACTGGCTCACTCTGAACCTAAGACCACCAAACAAGCCTTGTCTGATCCCACTTGGCTGTCAGCAATGCAAGTTAAATATGATGCTCTGCTGAAGAACAACACTTGGTCTCTGGTTCCCTTGCCATCTGGCAGAACTCCCATGGGATGTAAATGGGTATTTCGTGTCAAAGAAAATCCTGATGGATCAGTCAACAAGTACAAGGCCAGACTTGTTGCCAAAGGTTTTCACCAGAAGTATGGTGATAATTACACTGAGACTTTCAGTCCTGTTATAAAACCTGACACCGTCAGAACCATCTTGACACTTGCTTTATCCAAAAAATGGCCTCTCAAGCAACTTGATGTGAACAATGCCTTTTTAAATGGATCTCTCACTGAAACTGTCTACATGATTCAACCTCCGGGTTTTGAATCTTCCAATAAATCCCTTGTTTGTAAGCTAAACAAAGCTCTCTATGGCCTCAAACAGGCTCCTAGAGCATGGTTTGATAAACTCCAGACTACTCTTGTCCAATTTGGTTTCTTACCGAGCAAATGTGATCCATCCTTATTTGTTTACTCTCACAACTCCAACCTTCTCTATATGCTTGTGTATGTTGATGATATCATCATCACCGGCAACAATTCCACTCTTCTGCATCAGCTAATTAATCAACTTAATGCAGCCTTCTCATTGAAAGAGCTAGGAGATTTGGAGTATTTTCTAGGCATTAAGGTTAAGCTACAAACCACTGGCTCCCTAATTCTCACTCAAAGCAAAGATCTCAGAGACTTACTTACAAGAACAAACATGCATGGAGCCAAACCCTTGCCTTCTCCCATGGTTGCTGGCATCAAACTATCCAAGGAAAGCTCTTCACCATTCTATGATCCTACTTTGTATCGATCTATTGTTGGAGCCCTACAATATGCTACTATAACAAAGCCTGACATTTGCTTTGCTGTCAACAAAGTCTATCAGTTCATGGCCAACCCTTTAGAAGGTCACTAGTCAGTTGTCAAGTGTATTTTGAGATATCTTAAAGGTACCATCACATGGGGCCTTCATATGCAACCCATCTCTTCCTCTCCTATCCCTTTGTCTGCTTACTGTGATGCTGACTGGGAATCTGATCCTGATGATAGGAGATCCACCTCCGGCGCTTGTGTCTTTCTAGGCCCTGATATTATTTCTTGGTGGGCTAAGAAGTAGCCTGTCATTTCAAGGTCCAGCACTGAAGCTGAATATTGCAGCCTTGCTCAAGTTACACACTCATATTCCGGAAATACAGAAACAAAGAAGTTTCGCGGTCGAACTACCAAAAGCACCTCTACAACATGCCTACTGACCTAGTTTGCACTTCAAAAGTTATTAGAATTGTTTTGCAAAAAAGTTTTATTGTTCTAGAAAACTTAGCACTATGTTAGCTGGTGCTTTTCCTTAACCTATTTGAACTAAATTATCATTGAGTTGTCCGAAGGCATCCTCTGTTCTTATGATATCATTGTTAGGCACACATTCTTCAACGTACTTGAGTAGATG
>Ga0228711_1007652_pt1 | contig 15549 bp, 10 predicted proteins | sample MedpolnodulmetaG_2_FD_177996 | JGI IMG/M metagenome (GOLD analysis project Ga0228711, IMG submission 177996) | Root nodule microbial communities from Medicago polymorpha collected in Santa Monica, California, United States - brown nodules | ecosystem: Host-associated > Plants > Roots > Nodule...
ACAGGGATAGCATTCCTATCAACCAAAAATTCCATTGGGGGTGAAAACTCGGGACAACGGAGCTTCTTGCCAAACCTGTCCATTAATCTTATGTTGAACCTTCCTTCACCAACATAAACGATCGTCACCCAAGCACCAAGTGATAGCTTGTAAAAATCAGAAAGCGCACCCCATCCCCTCGTGAGGTAGATTCCTTGGTTGTTCCTCTCAACCAATACTTCAAATGTATTTTCTTTACGATCTACCATAATCACATACTGCCTGATCTGGTCCCCAAAATCATGCTTAAACATCATGGGAAGCATAACAGAAGCCTGCAAAAAGCAAACAAATGATGACGATATCACATTGTTGAAAAATCGAACCATGCCTACGATGAAAATGACTCAAAGCAACTTACACAGTCAACATCATGCTCAATCATATATGTCCTATATTTCAGCTTCAGCTTTTTGATCCTCCTGTCCATGTCGTTTGTTGGATTAGGAATCGTTGGAGCTGCAAGAACAGGATACAGACATAGTAAACATGTTAAAAATCGTACAATAAAAATCATATAATACAAATAGAATTCATAACCAGAAAAAATTAATACATGCCTATCAAAACTTGGTATGATATAAAAGTGCGTATGCCATTGTCTCCCATGGGGAATGGAACGAAGGGGAAGTGAGTAGAAGACAGAAAGATTATCTGAATTTATAGATGCATATAGCACATTCCATTGGAAACTGTTTCATTGGAAAAACGACAACATTCAATGCATGTCATAAAGGAATACGAAGAGTCTCTAGTATTTCTTTACAATACCTAGTTATCAGTCTCGAAATTGGGAAGACATATGTAAGGGTTCAGCGGCTTATGGTATAGTGTGAGGAATTTGAATTTTGAATTTGACATTAAATGAGTTACTAAACACAGATTTCCCGCTCAAATGCTAGGTTTAGGGTTTGCAAATTTTGTTTACATTGTAGCTTATGATTAGATAATAAGGATCACTGATCTCTATTAATTTATTTTTCTTCAAAATATGAGATATGGAACCTGTTTCGGAGATTATAGAAAGAGCCCCCACTATTTGAGATGAACATTGGAATTCAAATTGGTGAACTCCATTGACAACTCTCAATTTCTCTATAGTTTCCACATTGAGATAAATTTTTTATAAACGAAATAAGAAAATCTGTAAGATTGTTGTAAAATAGTGACATAAATTATCTCAAGATAATAATAACATATAAATATGAGAAACAATTAAATATTAAAGAGAATAAACAAGAGAGATATGAAATAGGCTTATCTGTCATTAATATTGTTGTATAATTAGGTCATCCATACAACTTTGTCAATATCTTTGGCAACTCAAATCAAACCTGCTAGTGAATCACCTGGTAGATCTGCAAAATGAACAAACGGTAAACAAGTATGAGACACACTGATCACACAGTTTATTGCACCATTCTTAAGCGTTTTCCGCGTAATATATAGTAACCCTCAAGATTTAACAAATCCCTTCTAGGTAAGAACCGATGATACAAAACTACTGGCAAGGAAAAATACATCCAAGAAGATGAAAATGAAGAGTTGTGTATCAGACTCATGAAAATCCGTTAGTGTATGACTTGAAGCATTAAAACAAATAGGGTTTTGTTTATGCTGTGCATGAGGTTTTTTATAAGAAAAGAAAAATGATGTGCTAGGGATCATCTTGTATATAAAAAAGGCTTAATTGCATTTTTGGCCCCCTATCTTTTTAAAAGTTGCGATTTTGGCCCCCTAACTAATTAAAATACAAAACAGCCCCCTATGTATTGGATCTTTGGCAGTTTTGGCCCCCAAGGCCACTTTTGACTTAGTCTTCGCTGACGTGGCACCCACATCTCTTAAGTGAGGTGCCACGTGTAATTAGTTAAGGGGTGCCACGTTAGCGAAGACTAAGTCAAAAGTGGCCTTGGGGCCAAAACTGCCAAAGATCCAATACATAGGGGGCTGTTTTGTATTTTAATTAGTTAGGGGGCCAAAATCGCAACTTTTGAAAAGATAGGGGACCAAAAGTGCAATTAAGCGTATAAAAAAAGTAGCGTAACTTTTTATAGGCGTGTATTTGAAATTTTGTTATAAAAACAAACTAAGCACAATTAAAGGATTGCTCGATGGTGATAACTCATAAAAGCCATGACCAAGTAAAACTAAGCAACACGTGGTAAATAAGTAGTTGAGCAAAAATTGGCTTAGACTAAGTCTAGTAAAAAATATGACCAAGTAAATTAAAATAATAACAATAATACTTTGCTACTATAATAAATTTTCCATATTTCTCATTTAAAAATATGATAATTGTAAATTTTTTGAAATATATACAAAAATTACAATAGCTTGTTGAATAGCTAGTTTGAGTCTTGTGATCCTTGCAAGAATGTCTCCATAAGCAAACAAGTCTATTGGTCGAATAATCATGCTATCAACCGATTCATGTTTGCCATAATGCCAATCCTAAACTAGATGTTCCTCTATTGCCAAATACTTCATGTTATCATAGCGAACATGTACATTTGATCATCATTAAAACGATACAATTACCTTCGAACTCAAAGAACACTTGTAAATGAATTTACATTTTTCTTCCTCAAAGAGCACTAGCGGAACTCAAACTTAAAACTATGATGTCTTTTTACCACTAAACAAAACCCTTAAAAATCAACCAATAGTTATCGAGGTTAATTTGGTAAAATTATTATTCCTTTTTCCTTTATTTATAACTTCTCCTTATCATATGCGTAAAATGAAAAAAAATGGAAATTTTCATGGTAGAGCGAATTGTTTGTCTTCACTTACTACTAGTCTCGACTTTCTTGCAGAATTAGCTGCGAATTTTGGAGAAAAATCGTCAGAAAATCTGTATCCTGCGGATTAGGTTTCAGGTAATACATTCGTGGGTAATCGTTTCCTTAGGATTTTGGTATCCTCAGGAAATATGAAAAAATCCGCAGGAAACGTTTGGTTAGTGCTTGGAGAGTTTCCTGCCCGTTAGCACTTTCGTGTGAACATACTCGCAGGTACTTCCATGGCAAACTACGCAGGTAAATCCGCAGGAAATGATGTCAAGAGAACTACAATTTGCATCTAAATCCGCGAAAATCGATTTATTTACTTAAAAAAATAATGCACTTCAATGCATTCCAGAACATCCCTGAGTAAAACAAAAGAATGTTTAACAATTGCACTAGTCAAACATCAAAATAAAATTAAAAGAAACATTTGTCTCTTTGTATTTGATTTTGCACTCGGGATCGGGACAAGCTTAGTTTCCGTTTCTTCTTTTGTACTCAAAGCAAGTAAAAAGTGTGAGATGTCCATGAGAATGAATGAATTACTTAGAATGCAAAAGAAGCAAATTGGATCAGGAATTCATGTTATGTGACCCTGCAACTTACCTCTATTATACTATTCTGTAGGTAAATCCGCAGGAAAATCGATAAGTATTTGTAGTGACTTCACATGACCTATAATTTGTATATCTCTTCACATAAATGATCATAAATGATTATCTTTTATTTGTTGCTGGCCATTATAAAGCATGCAACTTGGCATCAAAGTTTATCTTCCAAGAGGTCCGTAGAAATCAAGAGTACCCTCGCAAACAAAACACTCTTCCTAAATCAATGATGGAATTGGTGGCTGTTAAAATTCATGGGAGACAATAATGTAAACCAAATGCTTGTTTTTTCATAAACTATCTTTGTAAATTGACGAATAATACATAAAAGTTTATTTATTTGCATAAACTGTTTTGCATAAGTTCAAATAAGACAATCCAATGGATCCTAAGTTTTTTTTTTAGTCACGCCATTGGATCTTTACTTAATCACGCCACTTCAGAAATTTCGCAAAATAAAATAAAATTTATATTTGATGCTACAAAATAATGAAAACCAGACAATACGAACCTTCATTTATTTTCTCAATTTCGGCAGCCCATTAATCTATCTATCTCTATGTGGTTAATTAACTTTTTTTTTTGAGAGAATGTGGCTAATTAACTTCTTGACACACATATATATTTTTGTTAGAAATACATAGCATCTATATATCTATCTTTATGTGGCCAATAACTTCAGTTTTGAATATTTTACTTTGAATTGCAGCTAGCCATATGCTATGGCTAATTGATCAAAGAAAAATGTAATGGCTATTGTTATTTGTATACCATATGTATTTTCAACGAGAGACATAGCCTTATTGTTATTAATCATTGTACAAATTGTAGGTATTCAATTATCCAACAACATTAACATAAGAAGAGTTATATGCTTTGTGAATCCGTTCAACAACTTGTTTTCTTGACATGTATAAAACTTAGGATTTATCTTGTATGCTTCATTGTTTCGATGTTAAGTGATCTATTTGTTTCTTCCCTTGTTTATGTGATAATTTCTATTAGGTTTGTTGAACAATTCACTTGTGTGTGATTATTTCTTGTCAAGCTATATTTTTCTGGATTTTTTTTGTGTTATGTTGATGGAGCTGTATTCTTTCTCTAGTGTTTTTTTTTTCTTTTTCTGTCGGCAATTCTAGGTTTTCCTGTAGGGTTTTGGGGCATTATATTTTCGAGCCTTTTGTTGAAGTGCTGATGTTGTTTCAATGCATTGTGTTGGCAGTTTTGTGTGTATGTCTTTGTGTGTTAGTTTTTGGTATTTGTTTGTAATATGGATTGATATATGACGGTTATGTTTCAACTTTATGGTTTGCTATTTTTTAACATTGTTGTAGCGCTGTTGTTGTTTCAATGTATTATGGGTTTGAAGGTGTAAAATATCTATTATCTTCTATACATATAATTTTAATCAAAGTCAAAATCATTTTAATTAAAATTCCATAAAAACTATTGATCGTAATTTATACACATTATCACAATAAAAAGAGCAGACAGATGGAAACAAAGTGCCCATCTGAACGCTAGTTGTTATAATATTATTAAAATAAAAAATATATTAATCATAAGGATTAATTTATAATTCTCTAAAATATATGAAATATTTATTAATTTTTCCCTATATTTCCTACCCCCAAGACCCTCCATTCCCCTCCTTCCAAACTCCTAAACAAATTATTAGAGTTTGATTTGGTACGTTTGCTCGGTATCTAAAAGCAATTCAAAATTTAAATATATTTTAAATTAAGTAAATATAAAAGGTTTAAATGTTCTTTTGGTCGCCTTATTTTTTATAAAAAAAAAAATGAAGTTTTTGTTCCTTGGTTTAACTTCTTTTTAAAAAAATAATAATAATCGGTCATTCATCTCTTTTTGGGTCTTCCTTTATGATTTGACTCATTCATTTACAATGTACATTGAATATCCATGTTTACTAGTTAATTATGTGGCCTATCATTTTCCGGATATCTCAGATGTTTCTCAGGACTAGTGATCCTCAGAAAATGCCTTTTTCCATGTAGTCTGGCCATGCAAACTTGAAAGTCTGGCTTCCCTTTTTTTTGGTCAATAGTTTGTTAAAATCTGTTAGACCTTTAACTAACGTTGTCTCCTCTAAAAATGAAATCAAACATATAAATATAATAGACACAATATTAAATAACGATCACTTCATAAACCATATAAGAACTTTTTATTAATAAACTTTTGTTCATAAAACACAACAAGGAAACCATCAACATCAAACTACATATATATATATATATATATATATGAAGTTAACCACATACGGAGACATTGAGTGCTTCACGTTCACAAATCTTGAATACTTCCTTTATGGGAACGTTAATGGGTATTCCCAAAGGATTTTCCTTGATTACTGCACAAAGGCACGCAACAGCATCAGCTTCTACAAGACGACCGATGATGGAGCAACAAGACTTGGCTTGTGGAGAACCCACCTTAACAAGCCCTTGTAATATGCTGGCACAAACACTCAAATTTTCACAATTTGGAAGTGATGATGGTGAAACAATTTGAGCCTTGACGGAGTTAAGATTGGTGAAGAAGAAGAAGAAGATGCTAAGGAAGAGGGTGAGAATGTTAATGGATGCAAAACCCTTTGAACCCATTTTGCAATAAGATGTTTTTATTATGCTTAGTGCATTATTTTCAAGTATTTAGTTTTTGTTGTAGTTGATGAATGAAAGGTGAGGGACATAATTTATAGGAAAATTTTAGGCAAATTTATAGACCATGTGTGTTTTTTCTTCATTTTCATTTTGATGCTAAATGAGTTGTATATCTTGAATTGAGTTAAAATTAATTAATGGATGGTGTTTTTTTTTTTTTAAGGAAATTAATGGATGGTGAATTGTTAGGCAATATCTATTCAACCTAATTAGGTTTTGAATTTTAAACTGCATGCACTGCCAAGGGATGAATTAATGATTTTTTATTTACTTAGAACTAGTAAAGGTGGTTTGTGGTGATTGGGAGAGCTAAAAGCTAATTGATGTATAATAAAAATAAGATAGGCTTAATAAAAAGTTTCTATAATTTGGAGTTTCGAAGGTTTATATAATTTCTGAATTTAAAAGGTTTTTTATTTCAGGGAAATGTTAACGAGTGCACATTTATATGCAATTTTTTAAGAAAACAGTGTAATTAGTGCATTGAAATTTGTAACATTTGACTTTTTTAAGAAATATTTTCTAAATTTTGGATCCTTAAAGAGTGCCTCGGAGGCACTTGTTAACCAAGACCCTAAATTAAACCTAAATTATCCCATATACAATTACGAGCTTTTGTTTTGATAGTTTACATTTTACAACTTTTATTTTTATTATATATAACTATATACAAAGATAATACATAGATTTAGTTTAAATTTTTCACTTTCAATTACACCCTTAAATAGATTTGGTGATAAGAATGCTATATTGTTGTTGTCATTCAAAAATATAAGAATTTATATTATATTTGTTATATTGTTGTTGTCATTGAAAGATTAATATAGTTTGTTGAAATATGAAAGTATAAATATTTATACCTATATTTTAATTAAAATCAAAATAATTTTAATCAAAATCTAAATTTCATAAAATCTACATTTCGTAATTTGCGCGCATTAGCGCAATAAAAAAAAGGCTAATAGACGGACACAAAATGTTCGTCTAAATGATAATAATGATGATGATAATAATAATAATAATAATAATAATAATAATAATAATAATAATAATAATAATAATAATAATAATAATAATTTCATCTCATTGGTCACTATCCCAATGGTTTAAATCATGTTTGAGGAGTAACTTATTTTTTGGATTTAAATTTACAACTCATGGCTGTGTAAAACTATTTTACACTCCCAGTTAATCATAATTGTAACATACACTCTTCAACATGCACTTTCCACACACTCTCTTTTATTATTTAAAATTTTATAAATTCCACAAAATTATATGAGTACCATGACATATAATTAATTAGTGGGATCCGTTTAAATTTCATTCAATACAAGAGACTGTCTTGGTGTTGGAGGGACACATTTATTTGTATTTTTAAAAAAATATATAAATAAAAGCAAAAGCAATAATCAAGTGCATGTAAATGCAAGACAAGTCTTAGAAAATAAATGAGAAGAAACAAGATTTGTGCTACATTGTGTCGTCAACACACTAGTAATTACGGAGCAACAAATACCCACGTCGATTAGAAGCTAGTCATGTACTATAATTAAGCAGTCTCGAAGATTGTTATTAGCCTATGACATGTAACAAACATGCATGCCATTAGTCATTATGAAAGTTTTCTGCAAACAGGTGTCAAAGACATTGTAATAAGGGTTGCTTAATAAATTTAAAAATCACATCTAACTCAAACGATTATCGACTATTTCCATTATATTAAGTATGTCATTTACTTTTTTTGACAAATTTATTTTAATGCAATCCTTTTGTCATTTACTTTTCATGCAATATACTTTTTGTACGTTTATATTTTTGACATTTACGTTTGTTTCGTTGAGTTTGCTCTCGTCCCCTAAAATCTTTTTTTCCATTTTTTTTCTTAAATGATTTTTTAGCTTATCGAGGGAAAAAAGTCATTTGTAGTTTCTACACTCTAAATTTCATTGCAATTTGCATTTCAAAGTTTTTTTTTAAATTACTTGCACTTTAAATTCCTGTCCAATTTACTTTTATGCATTTTACTTTTTGTATTTATTTTTTATGTAAGTTTTTACTTTCTCTACGGTTTAAACTTCAATCTCATTCATTTGGAGAAACTTTTTACATTTAAAATGTTCACTTTTCTACATTTAAAATTTCTAATGTTTATATTTTCAAAGACAGTGTGCATGATAGTAACTGTTAATTTCGAAGAAATATACAACCAATGAGACAACCCAGCTTCCCCTCCCTAACCCACAAAGGTCTCCTTATGAAAGAAGTAAAAACGAGTGATAGAAAGATGATGTATTTGGACCAATTGATCAATCTTTGCAAATGTTAGTTTTTTGATCCTAATAATTTTGACAACCATTCCAACGATTATAAATATAACGGCTAGAGCGTCTTAACGGAGTTAAGATTTATGAAGAAGAAGATTCTAAGGAAGATGATGAGAATGTTTTTGTTATGCTTAGTGAAATATTTTCAAGTATTTAGTTTTTGTTATAGTTGATTAAGAAAAGGTGAGGGACATAATTTATAGGCAAATTTATAGACAGTGTGTGTTTTTCTTCATTTTCTTTTTGGGGCTGAATGAGTTGGAATGTTGGATCTCTAGAATTGAGTTAAAATAAATTAACGGATGATGGTGAATGAGCTCTGCTTCTTTAAAACGTACACCCCCATTATCAATTTTACCTCCTCTCAAAATGAAACCAAACATGAATATACAACATTAAATTAAGGATCACTTCGTAGACTTTAAACATAATTTTTATTAGAAAACTTTCACTCATAACACAACAAGGAAGGTAAATATATGACTTATATAATAGTCTTCACTTCCATCGTTATTACAACATATAAGAAAACCATCTAAACCAAACTAACTGTATGGACACACTTTATTTGTAGTTAATATAATAGGAATCGTCCATATCATTTAGCAATGGTATCATTTTAAGTAGGGCACATCGGCTCGGGGACACTACGTCCACAAGTGTCGAGTAGAACCTTTAAGGCACAAAACAACTTCGACATCGGCAAGACCACTGATAAGGGAACAACAAGGCCTAGAGTCTGGGTTGTTAATACCAACCTTCAACAAACCTTGCGCCAAATTAGCACAAACACGCAACTCAGGACAAGCCAGCGGTGGTGGTGCAATAGTCTGCGCCTTGACGGAGCTCAGAGTGGTGAAGAAGAACATGATGCTAAGGGAGAGGACTAGAATGGTAACATTGGATGCAACACCCTTTGAACCCATTTTGCAATAAGATGTTTTTAATATGAATATCTTAGTCAATTATTTTGAAGTACTGAATTTTTTTTGTGGTTGGTGATTGAAAGGTAAGGGACATAATTTATAGGAAAATTAAAAAGGACTTTGGGGTTCATATATTTTAATTGTTTTTCTTTCCATTTTGGGGCTGGTCAATAAATTTGATGTAACGCCCACATTAAAAGTGTCTAGAATATTTAACACGTACGTTATAACTGATACTGGGTACATTAATCATACAATATGGAAAAACAACATAAGTCGAGATTCAGATACAAGAGTCATCTCAAGTCATATATTACATTATTTATGCATAGCCAGTCTAATGAAACAAGTACAACAAGTTTCATCATGATACATATAGCTAAAATAACATAACATTAGCTAGATAACATAAGCATAGATCCGATAAGCACGATCAGTCCAAAGCCTTCTCCTTACCCTTGCCTCGAACAACCTGTGAACCTGAACAAAGAAGGAGTGGGATGAGACATAATGCCTCAGTGAGTTCCACCTAAGTCCTAGGCTAGAGGTAACCTCGGGGAAAACCTATGGTCGCCTCGTGTCTACAATACAACCTGACGGTTGATTATACGTGTGTGGATTATCATTTCCTAGACGGTCGTGCATACTAGGTCCGTCATAGATTCATCTTAACTTATCATATAGGTCTTGACTTTCATTATCTGTGTCATGGCGGCTAAAGGGAACCTAAGGCCGCTACGCCAAGATACGTTAAACGCATCGAGGCCTAACATAACATATTCATGACACGATCCTAAACCGGACGATCGGGGAAAACCTAAGGTCGTCAACGGTATAACTTCATAGCTTTCTCTATTTGCATAAACCTGCACATCTCTAACAGCATATCATAATCATGTCATATCATGTCATATCATGTCATAAGCATATCATATAAGGGTGTAACACATAGTTATCTGAGTTCATTTTATGGAGTGTATCGGGTGGAGTAACCCCGAGTACAATCCCATACATGACCGATGAAATCCTAGCTAAGGTACATAGGACTCCCTCGGTGACGTGCGGGCCCCCCTTGCGGAGCTTATCCCGTTCTCCTGGCGAGAACCTCTTGAGATCCCAACCTTGCGTGGATCGCAAGAGACACGGCACCTACATCTTAGTTAATATCATAAACAATCGTGGAAGCATAAACATAGTCGTAGTGGGTCACTACCTAACACGCCTTAGAGGCGTACTAAGATACTCTAACCCATCAGTAGATAGGATTCTAGGTATTCCACACGCCCAGATATCAGTTCCTACCCAGCATGATAATATAACCCTCGGAAGCCATGGTCCATTGAATTGGTGAATGTTGCTCATGCAACTTATAAAGGAATTGCACCATGGGAATGCATGTTATCGACTTGATATTGAAGGTCTTTGGCACCGATGTTATAAAGTGGTAATGGTTTGTAAAAACAGTTCCGGATGGCACTCTGGACCACAAGGAAGTTTTTCAAGCATGCTGTCAAAATGTTGTACGCTTAAGCGTGCCTGTAAGCGTGCAGCCTGCTGGCCAGGACGCTTAAGCGTACCCGTAAGCGTACAGGGCCTGAGTTACGACGTTTTGCACGCTTGAGCGTGCATTCATCAGTCCAGAAATGCAGAAAATCGTATTTTTGTGCCAAAAACCTAAATTCAAGTCTTTAGTGCTCACAATACACCCATGGTACTTGGAAAATAGTTTAGAAACATTACATGGCAACAATTTACACAATATCAACAAAATCATAGCAAATTCATGGCATTAAACCCTAAGTTCATATGGTTTCTAACAATTCAATTATCTCACAAGACACAACACAAACCCAAGGATGATTGCTAGCTATAGAACACACCTGCAGGTACAAAAGAACATGCACACAACACACAATTTCAGGTCTTTAGATCCACTCTAAAAGGATGAGAAGGAAGGAGAATGAGTGAGTGTTGGCTTGAAATCTACTAGCTCCTCCAAGGCCCCTAACATGCTGCATGATTGCACCCACAAATGGTTGGAAGGATTGGCTTAAAGGAGAGGGAGAGTGAGCTGAGCTCAAGAGAGGGAGAGGGAGGACAGAATCTGTCCTTGTACTTAGAGAGAGAAAGAGCAAGCAAAATGAGTTGCTTTGGGTCGAAAACCTCCTTATAAATCCCCTAAGTGCAATTACCAAACTGCCCCTCAGTCTAATACGCGCATAAGGCGAGTTAACGGATAAAATATCTTGAACTAATAAGCGGGATATTACAAATATCTAAGCTCTTCTCAAGAAAAAAAAATTAACAATATCTAAGCTTAAATGCACTTTTCTAAGTATTGTATTTTTTTTTAACAAGTCTAAATTTTGGATTTTATTGTCTTTGTTTCACAAATTTCAGGATTTTTTGCTCACAACTTAGTTTGGGAGTTATTTTTCACACATATCATATTCATTAATATGTGGAATTACATTTGTTGGCATGTCATTGCTTATTTTGAATATAGAACAAACGCGTCATTAAAAATAAACCCTAGACTTTATTGTAGGAAAAATTTCTAAAACGATTAAAATGGGGGGACTAACATCTCAAGTTTAGAAATAGTGGAACTAAATCATACTTAGGTGAAAATAGGGATCTCTATTGCTCAATTTGTTTGGCATCAGCTGCGACCTATCGAGAGATGTTTCCATATACGGCATTGGAGGAACTTGGAAGTGCATGATGATAATTTGTGTTTTGACGATTTTTACCCTGGAGACTAGAGTCATTTTATGTTTTGTACTATCTTTTTTCTTTTTCAATTCTCATTTCTTATGTTTTTATTCTCTGAGAGGATTTCTCATTTTAAAGTTGTTTCACATACTAAGGATATTATCTTTGTTTCACTTTTTTATTTCAAAAAGGGGTGTAGTGTAGTTAAGGCAACACAACGCTCAAGTAATATACTTATGAGGGATTACAGGGAAGGAACAAAATCCGTCACTAATTACAGAATTAGAGACAGAATTTCGTGTTCACCTCAAAAATTGAGTTAACAAATATTAGTGACGAAATATTTTAAACATTTGCTACAAAATTACTGTCATTAAATTTCTCACAAAACTAATTAGTTTAAACGTTTGAACTTTGTTATGGAAGTTAACCCATCATGTATCCTTCTCTAAATTTTCACTTATGTGAATTACATAGTTTGTGAGGAATCATCCCGTCATGAACAATTTTTTTTCTTTTTTTTAAGAAATTGTATATATTTTTATCATAAAAGCTATCATTTTATAAAATAAATATACCAAAAAAAAAAGAAATAAAAGAAACCATCTTCTTTGTATATATATTTGATTGATACGGAGAGTATAATAGGTATATGTCGTCGTTATATAGTATACTTGTACTCACATTCATGTCATTTTACTAACTTTTAACTACTCATATAACAGTCAAGTGATGTCATAAAATAGTGAGTTTTGATTGAATGTAAGTGTAAATGTGTTTTACACTCACGGTGCAAATCTTATAAATCCTAATATAAATCCATATTTTATGTATTACATAAATAAACCCGGCGCTTCCTCAAGCTCGTCGATCTCCCCCACCCGTTGCACCTTCCTTCTCATCACTCTCTGAAGCAAGTGAATCAAATATTTCCAAACCCTTGTTTATGTTTGTTGTTAATTTTTTTTTTTATTTTGAATTTTGATTGCATGTTGTTAAGGACAGGTAGTATGAGATCAATTAGCCAACTCAGAAGGAAATAAATCTAAAACATGGAAGCCCTAGCCTATTCCTTGTAAAATTATTTGATCAAGTTAATGCACCGTATATATAAGATTAAAAACAAATAAGCTATATAAAAATGCAATATATAATACTAATAAAAAAATAAATAAGTATTAAAATTTACATTTGCGATTCGGATTAGTTTTGAAAATGTGATCCGAAATCCATTTCGATCATAGAACTTGCATATATTGTTCAGTTGCAAAGCATGCTTAGAGCATCTAAAATGGAGACCCACAATTTTGAGGTCTTAAACGAGTCCCACATGTACACACCACACTTTTAATATTTTTTAATAACAATACCTATTAAGTAGTCAATCACTCGAATAGAGACCCTCTAACAAAAGCTCTAAATTGTTCCCACTAATAGCTTTTTATCATTTACATTTCAACTAAAGCAATAGTACAATGCTTATTTTAATAAAAAAGTATTGCGGGGTCCACTTAAGAATGAGGGTTTTAAGTGAGACCCTGGATCTTAAAAAAACCCCAAAAAATATTTCTCCAATCGGGGTACTTGTTAGGTACCGGGTCTTAAATGGTGAAGACCTCACCATCATGAGGGAAATTTGGCTTAAACGGCTAGTCAGGCTTACCCAAATTGTTGCGTTCTCAATGCTATCTTGTATATCCAATCAAATAGTTAGCTTAATATCTATGCTTTCATTGAGATATGTGTTTAGATAATGAAGTAGTTGTACTTATGCATGCAAAGAAACAATTAAGAAAGAGTTTAATCACAGTTTGATATGTAAGTAGTTGGTTAGGGCAGTGTTACGCAATGATAATTTTTAAAGAAAAACTCAGAAGGGTATATCAATAAAAAGACTGAGTTTTCATAGCGTTTGGCTAGGGTTTGTTAGATTTTTAAAGATTCTCATGTCTGCTCGCAAAGCTTTTGTTTCTTTCTTCAAGAAAATACATTGGCAGGCTAATATAAAAAGACATAATATTTGATGTATAATAAGCTATAGGGTATGTGCAAGTGGTTTTCTTTTGAATCTACAAATTAACACTTTTTGTTTTTTGGTCCAACTAACTTTGCTCTGGCGATATTTTGTGCGAATAATCATTGTTCACCCGTCACCTTTGTTAAGGTTTCTTCACTACTAGGTAACCCTTCAACCACCACCGTTTCCTCCTTTTCTTCCACCGATCATCATGAAACCAACGATTGTTCCTTGGTCCTTTCTCTATGACGATGAACCTATCCAAAATCTAACCAGAAATAACCCTAAACCCCTTCAACTGCCAATACCTCAAATCCCAAACCAGATGGTGATTTAGCTGAATCCACCAAAAATCACTCCATCACAAATACCTTTACCATTAAAGGTCCTCAGTCTGAAACTTCCATCCCTGATCCTTCAAAAACCAAACCTTTAAACACCTTCAAACGAGCAAAAACTTTTGCTCAAGCTCTCAACAATCTTTGTGATATTCCTTCCTCACAATTTCCCCAACCGGTTCTTAAAGGAGATAACTTTGCTATTGAAATACGTAAAGAAGAATACATGACAGGAATGGAGACATGCAAGCACAACTTGCATGCAAGAGTCATCTGGCCTAAAGGATCCACTCCTCTCACTGCTTTAGCCTTGCGCAAGACACTATCAATGATGTGGAAAGATCTAAGCCTGTGGGAAGTCATGTCTCTAGGTAAAGGTTTCTATGAATTTTCATTTTCTTTTCTGAAAGATGTAAAAAGGGTCATATCCATTGCTTCATGGAATTTGAACCCAGGTATTTTGAAACTGTTTACTTGGACAAGAGATTTTAGCCCTAATGTGCAAAGCAGCTCCTCAGCACAAGTTTGGCTATGTATTTATGGGCTTTCGAAAGAATACTGGAGACCTAAGATACTATTTGCAATTTCAAGTAATTTAGGAACCCCCATTTGTACTGATGCTACAACAACAAAGTCAATGGTTTGAAGGTGAGAAAAAACACAAGAAGGGGGGGTTGAATTGTGTTCTCAAAAACTTTTCTTCTCTTTCGATCAGAATTGTTCTCAGGTTCAGAGTCTGAAGAAGTTCAGAGTCTGAGTGAGTTCAGAGTCTTTGTGCAGCGGATAAATGTAAAGAACAGAGAAAGAAAGAACACAAGCAATTATACAGGTTCCTTCCACAAACCGGAAGTAGTCCTGTCCCCCTTGCACTTCCAAGGAGAGTTCCACTAAAATGTAATGTCGAATTACAAGTTGCTCAATCACACAAGAAAGAGACTTCTTTGCTCAAGGACAACTCCAAGAGACTTCCTTTGCACAATCACACAAGAATGAGACTTCTATGCTCAAGGACAACTCCAAGAGACTTTCTTTGCTCAAACAACCCTGAAAGAGACTTAACTACACAATTACAAAGAATTGAATAAGGTTTTGAATACTTGATA
>Ga0228711_1007655_pt1 | contig 15547 bp, 7 predicted proteins | sample MedpolnodulmetaG_2_FD_177996 | JGI IMG/M metagenome (GOLD analysis project Ga0228711, IMG submission 177996) | Root nodule microbial communities from Medicago polymorpha collected in Santa Monica, California, United States - brown nodules | ecosystem: Host-associated > Plants > Roots > Nodule...
CTATTTTTGCCTTGTTGCACTCTGTTGCTTGTTTTCCATCTTTGCTCAGTGCCTTGAGTCATTTTCCTGCAAAATTAGGTAGAGTAAGATAGGTAAAGCATAAAATGATTAAAATCAATTATCTCTCAGCTTTTTCCTAAATAACTTGCAAAACAAGTTATAAAAGTGCCATAAATCGTTATTAGAATTACTACTTCCTGGCACTTATCAATAGCCTAAGCCTAGCCTTTTTCATAAACATGCCAGGATAGGCTTAAACAGGCCAGACCGTAGGCCCCTGTTGGCCGACCTTGCCTATTTCCAACCCTAGCCGCCGTATAGAACCCGGTCTAGGGGGATCCTTCTCCAACTGATCAATGAGTTTTTTCTATTGGAATGCTTGCAGTTTTGGGAAGGTAACTGTTGCATCGATTTGTTAGATGATATGGGTCATTCGCTTCAGGGCACGGTTTGGTCCTCAATGTTGCCTCATGCTTTGCAGGCTGGCTTCTTTAGGGTCCGTTGTGGAATGCATATTTACATGTTTCCTTAGGCGGCTGTTTTTATTTGTTTCCGTTTATTTTTATTTCCTACTTTTTATTTTGAGGGTTTTGGCCTAGTCTCTCCTCTTGTATATCTTTTTCCCCTTTTTTTAATAAATTTTTCATTGAGCTTGGCGGCATAGGATGGGAGTTCCTCGAGGTGCCAACCTAGTTGGGTGGTCATCGCTTTCCCTTGATGTATGTCCTTGCTCATGGCTTAGCAAAAAAAACAAATTAAACTATGAAACCCCGTATTTTAGTAAACAGCAAAACAAAAACTAGTAACTATTCTTTTGGGGCATTGTCTGTGTGTGTGGTTTTTCTACCGTCATGTGCATATAGAGTTAGTTCATCGGTAAGAGTTTGGCCTTGTAATTTTTTTTTTACAATTTGGTATCCGGCTCAAGAATCAACTAATATTATGTATTCAATCATGTCGTCCATTTAAATAGGGTTCATTTAAAGTCAGTGTATAGTCTTGTATGGACTTAGGCCACCGATATTGGCACCAGAGAAAATCAAACTTGAGATCTTGAGAGAAACACACTTCAAGGTCTCAACCCAACACCACTAAACCAACATCAAATGGAATTTTTAGACTTGTAGTTTTAGAGGAGCGGAGATCATATCTCCTCAGAAACGGATGTAAAATGTTTAAGAATCTATTGTCCTCATATTTAAAAAATGCCTACTTTCTACAAATGCATTGATTCGGTAATACTCCAATCAATATTCTTATATCGATATTAAGTTTTGTTAAAATGTATTTTTAGTCTTTCCTATTTTATAACTTTCAGGATTTTTGATCCACTTGAAGATAATGATGACTCTAATAACCATTTTATAAGTCTTTGATGAGAATTAATCTTTTTTTTGTGGTGGTCGGGATTCGAACCCCGAACCTTGCATATATTATGCATTGTCCTTACCAACTGAGTTAAGCTCACGGGAACGAGAATTAATCTTTATTAGTATGGCGACTCTAATAACCATTTTATAAATCTTTGATGAGAATTAATCTTTATTAGAGTGACCATATTAATAAAACTTCTTCTTCCCTATTTTATAAAAAAAAAATATATAAATCATATATATACAGCCACACATTTCTTTATCGTTTTTGTTTACAATAATATAAAACAAAAGAGATCAAGTATATTCAATACCTATATTTGAACCTAACTTTAGTGCATTTAGGTGTACTTTGTTTGTGTTCTTCCAAAAATTGTTTGACATTATTCAAGGATAGTTTAAAATCCGAAAAAATCTTCCATAACTGTTTCAACCTAATCAATGAGCATGGATTTTTGTAGGATTTTGGACCTTATTGTTAGGTCTTAGAATTGATTTATGGCAAGGTTTAGTATTAACATGTGTCTTTTCTCTTTATTTATTTATTTATTTTTGAAGAGATGTGTCTTTTCTATTAATGATTTTTGAGTTTCTGAATGTAGTTATAGGCATATTAATTGTTATTTTATGTTGGTTATACGTACGTAAAACGAAATAAAAAATCAATAAGTGAAAGAGAGGTGAAATTTACCGAACGGTGTTGTTTGGATTTATCACTCCTCCGTTGTGGGAAAGGAGAAAACGAATGGTATATGCGGAAAAAAAATGATTGTTGTGATTCTTTTAATGAAATAGCTTTCCAAATTGAGTAATTATACAAATTGGGGGTGGTTTGATAGCATCATATTTATGTCTAGAAAGGAGAATTAGAGTCTAGAAAAACTCAAACGTGTACCGAAAAAAGAAAAAGAAAAAGAAATAACATATATTTTTTTATTTAAGTGGGGTGTGGATATTAAACTTAATTATTATTTTTGAGGCCCATTACTTTTAGAGGCCCGACTTGGTTGAGCTGCTTGCGCACCCCAAAGTCGGGCCTGCGTACGTACCTTTTTAAAGACGTACACACCCTTGTCTTCCCCCATTATATAATAATAATAATAAAATATTAATTGAAAACATATCTAATTTCCAAAAAATTAAATAAATAAAAAATCTCCACTCAAATATTCACCACACCTTTCTTTTTTTGATTACTCTCTATGCTAATTGAGAAAAAAAGTCCAAGTCTCACATTAAAAAAATAAGATCTAAAGATAATTAATAAATTCACTTTACAAATCGAATTTGTATGGTCTAAATCTAATAATTATCTTGACACCATGGAGAAGGTAGCTTTAGATAGCTCAACTTTACCTCAATTCCAACCATGAAGAAGATGAAGAAATAAGTGGCAAAGAAGTGCAAATTCCATCATGTCCTTCAAAGATGAGTTGCAAAATGCTTTTGATTATGACTTTTCACATCCTATCTACTTCTCATGCGTCTTATAAATTTTACAAAAAAGTCTATTGAATTTTGGATTATAAAACCCGAACACATCTAAACTCTTATGTATAATCAGTAAGCAATCAGAACCTCTCTCATTTTACCAGTTTTGAATTTTGCTTTTTAAAACAATCACAAAACAAAGTAAATAATGATAAAAACCTATCAAATAAAATCATAAAAATACCACACAAAAATTTTAAAAAATCAAATAAAATTAATGCAATTTTTTTCGGATTTTTCTGAGAATATGAGAAATGAAAAATGGGTCTAAACGATGAAATTTTAGATTTTGAGGGGCGGAGTCTCATATGAAGTCTCTTCTAAGGGAGTCTTGATCTTTCTTTTTTTGGCTTAATAGCAGTTTTATCCCCCCTAACTTTCCCAAAGTTGCGATTTTGGCCCCCTAAGAAAAAAAAACTACAAAACCGCCCGCTAAGTTTTGCATCTGTGGCAGTTTTGGCCCCCTAGGCCAATTTTGACTCGGTGTACGTTGACGTGGCACCCTAAATGAGGTGCCACGTGTTATTTTTTTTACAAAAAATTGGTCTTGGGGGGCCCAAACTGCTATAGTTGCAAAACTTAAGGGCGACTTTGTAGTTTTTTTTCTTAGGGGGCCAAAATCGCAACTTCGTGAAAGTTAGGGGGCAAAAATTGCTATGAAGCCTTTTTTTCCTTATTTTCTGCGGAAATTTTGGAGCAACTGATCAAGTAGCCCGAAAATCGGATTTTTGACTAAGAACAACTAACAAACAGCAAACAATGACCTAAAACAAAATAATGGGAGTTAGGAAGAGTAATATTGTCCTTAAACTGGTTATCCATGTTACAAACTGACTCAGAATTTGTGCTGATGCAGTTCAGATTATATAATCCGAACTGCTTTTCCCTGAAAAAGGGTGACTAAGAGGGTGTTTGGATTCTACAATCCGAAAAAAGCTAGGAGCGCACCCTATTTTTTGAGGTTTTTGGATTATAAAGTCCGAATTGGTGAAACACTCATTTTTTTCACCCCATAACAAAGGAAAAACTCAATTCGAATTCTAAAATCTGAAAATCACATAGGGATTTTCGGAAGAAAAAAAAAAGGGCACGCGAGAAATTAGTAGGATAGGAAAAGTAATGAGTAGCTGCAAAATGTGTCTTATTGATTGGCATCCTTAGGCCGAGTTGAGGGCTAGATTTTTTTTCTTTGAATTAACACAAATTTATTGAATTTAGCTGCTGACATACATTATGTTTTTTTTTCCTTTTAGGAGAAACAACATATATTAACACATGTAAACAAGAATAAGAATGTTTCAAGCCCTTTTTTTTCTTTCTTTCAATAAAAAATGTTAGTGGTTAATTGCTAGATTAACATTTTTCTCCATTTTCCGTATTTGAACTTAGAATTTTTAATTTCTTATCTTTTAGTTCAAACTAGTTGAACTATTCAATACCCTAAAATGTTTCAAGCATTAAAAACGATTCAAGTTCCACCTCTAGTAGTAAGATACGAGTCTCCACGTTAAGCACATTAACATTAAAAATTAGACTCACGGATATACCTAATTGTAATAAGAAAGTTGGAAAGTTTAATTCACACAATGTTCACGTAGGGATAAAATTACACAATAATGGTACCAAGTCGGAGCATAAACAATAAAACTAAGCCATATTAATAGATGATATTTGAATTCTCAAACATGTCAAAAATACACTATCGAAAGTGCACTTTCGGTAGTGTATTTTCAAATTGTACTTCTTGTAAGTCGATGGAGCGAATAGAGAAATAATCTAATCATAAGACCTACCAAGTAGTAGTGTTGTTTTTCATTTTACCACTTGCATATATATATATATATGCAAAGAGATACAAAGAGATATCACAATTATTCTTCTCAGTCCCTCTCTGTGATCAATGCTGATTTAGCCTCTTAGTTTGTACTCATCCTTCCCTTAAATAACCCTCCTCCATTGAAAACAACACACACACAAAGCACAAACACAAACTCAAGAAATATTTCATTTTCACAATTGAACCAAACCTTCTTTAGCTAAGAGGGCCAAAAGTTGCCACCAATCCTCAAAACACTTCATTCGTAACGGAGCCTTTTTCTCTTGAAACTCAACCTGCAGTTTTCAAACACAACAAAAATCCAAAACCAACCAACCAACCATAAAGAACTCAATATTTAAAGACATTGATTTTGTCTTTGTCCCAATTCATTCTTAAACTCCACTTGCTAAAATTTCCATTTGCTCTCTATTTTCTTGTTCAGTATCAGACCTTGGCGCTTCGATTCGTTAGAAAAAAATCTTCTTCGTTACATATTTTCAAAATGGACAATTATCTAAGAGAATTAGAAGGAAAACAAGCACATGATCCTTTATTCATAGAAAAAATGATCAACAAAAACAAGAATTCAACTTCTTCAAGTGATAGATGTTTATGGATTCCAGGTCCATTGATAGTAGGAGCAGGACCATCAGGACTAGCAGTAGCAGCATATCTAAAACAAAAAGGTGTTCCAAGTTTAATACTAGAAAGATCAAATTGCATAGCTTCACTATGGAAGCTAAAAACCTACGATCGACTTCGTCTTCATTTACCAAAACAAGTTTGTGAGCTTCCTTTGATGGAATTCCCTAGTGGTTTTCCAACATATCCAACAAAGCAACAATTCATAGAGTATTTGGAAAGTTATTCCGAAAATTTTGATATTAGGCCTTGGTTCAATGAGACAGTTATGCATGCTGAGTTTGATGCTACACTTGGTTTTTGGAGAGTGAGGAGTGAGGGGAAGGCGGGAATGGTTACCGAGTTTGTTTGTCGATGGTTGATCGTTGCAACCGGAGAGAATGCTGAGGCAGTTGTGCCGGAGATTGAAGGAGTTGATGAGTTTGGTGGTAGTATTAGGCATACTAGTTTGTATAAAAGTGGTGAAGAGTTTAGAGGGAAGAAAGTTTTGGTTGTTGGATGTGGAAATTCAGGTATGGAAGTTTGTTTGGATCTTTGTAATCATGATGCTGCTCCTTCTATTGTGGTTAGAGATTCAGTAAGTACTCACAAATTTTTCTCCTTTTACTTTCTTTTTTTCTTTCTTTTTTAACTTTTCCGTTTTGGAAATGGAACCGATGCACAATGCAGCAGTTGTGAGAATAATTAGATTTGGAGAAAGAAATTTTTTCTATCGCTAAATCTATCGTTTTCCGCGGCTGCTGCAGGGCTGTAGTATGCCTATGATTATGGAAATCAGCATGTACTAAAAATACTATAAAGTTGTTTTTATTTTTGGTTAAAATTTTTTACAACCTCCCTATTTTGGAATTGATGTTTTAACATGAACATAACTAATTTAAGCATAGCAACAAAACATTCACTTTTTCTTCTTTTTATCAATTTTTGTTTTTTTTATGGGTTTTATCAAATTTGAAATATAGAGTACTTGTTATGTCAAACTCAAATAAGTGAATTTTTGTTTTTTGTTTTTTTTATTCAAAACATACTATATATGTTTACATAAACATTTGTTTCAAAAAAAAAATGTTTACATAAACATGAAATATTCAAAGTTCCTTGTAGCCTAAAATTCAATATTAGTAACAACTATCTCCTAATTAAGAAACATGGAAATTTGTTGGGTTCCTTCTTAAAAAAAAATAGTTACAATACTAAATAGATTATGATATTGTGAGACATAATATGCAAGTAAAATTCACCTTCAAAGTAGTGTTTTGTTTTTTCTAATATAGCATATAAAATATGCAAATTATTCATACTTCCATGTAGTGGCTACAGGTACAATGAATTGTTAATTTAGATCCATTTCAAAAGTATTTTGAATATTTCATTTTTTGAGCACTAGTATTATAAAAAGCATGATATTTCACTTTTTTTGGGATTCTCAAGCATGCCTAGCATGGGATAGAAGATGACCCAGTTGCTTTTTTCCCTCCTTTTTCCTTCCCATGATGTTCTTTGCAAAAGAGATACGCTTTCTCTTGTATTATTACAAGTAGAGCATGGCCACCAACACAATTAAGGCCTATCAAGGGCCAAAAGCCTCCCACATAAGCTCTTACCTTTTTCTCTTTTTTGTTTTTTCCTCTCACTTTTTTGGTGTTTGGAATGAAGCTGTTATGTGATGGGAAACACCAAAGCATCTCCACAACTAAGTTTTAAGTCTCGTCATGGTTGAGGTCACGTCGCTTCCTTAATAATATGAAAAATGGCACTTAAATTATGGCGGATGTGACCTTAATCACAATCGCATCATGATCGTCAGTGTTGGTATTTTAAGTTTGAACAAGAGTCTCACATTGGATAAAAAAGTGGATGTTGAACATGTAAATAAAATGACTCATATCTAACGTTTAAAGATTTTAGATGAAGATGTGGTGTCAAAATACATTTGTGTCGTTGTCCAAAGCCTAATGTGATGATCTTCTAAACTCTCCTTATGACTCAATAGTAGTATTAGAGCAAATGGTTTGGTTAAAGGTTGACCCTACTCGTTATGTTAAAAGTCTTTATGACCATGGTGCTCTGAAGGTATGTCTTGTTGATATTGTGTTAAAGGTGGTGCAAATGTATGTGAATGAAAGTGTATCACATTGATTTTGTGCCAACCAATGCAAGTGTATGAAAACGCTTTTGCTTTGGGGACATACATAGATGAATTGATTGACTCACACTTGTTGGAGAGATTGTTGGTATTTCAAGCATTAGTAAGAGTCTTAGATTGTCTGAAAAAGTGAATGTTGAGCAACACAACAATAAGATAACTTATATACATAAGAGTCTTACCTTTTTCACGTATGTGGTTGCTCAAATTCAAATGATATTGTAATTTCAACGAACAAAATTCTAAGTTAAGCTTGTTATAATATCACTTAACAACAATTTCCACCTCTACTATATACTTTTTTTATAGAAAAAGGTGTACTCAAATTATGCAAGAAAACAATCTCATCATGGTACTTTTTCTCTATTGGTTTGATTGAAGGTACACATCCTACCAAGAGATATGCTGGGAAAATCAACTTTTGGGTTGTCCATGTGGTTGCTCAAGTGGTTACCCGTGCAACTGGTGGATCACATCCTTCTCACTGTGTCATGGTTAATGCTTGGCAACACAGAACGGTTCGGTTTGGTTCGGCCTCGATTGGGTCCCCTTGAACTCAAAAAACTGTCTGGAAAGACACCGGTCCTAGATGTGGGTGCCCTTGCCAAGATTAAAAGAGGAGACATCAAGGTACTTTCTATCAAATCAAATTCAACTTTTTTTAATCCTTAAGATTTTAGTGTCACTTTGAGTCTAAATAATAGATTTTGTGTCACCCCAGAAATTAGTTTATTTGGACGCTTTTTCTTTTTAGTCATAGGAACATTTTTAACTAATGAAAGTACTTCTGTATATTTTGTTTCACCTTTCTTTCTTGTTTGAAAGATTTTCCATGATCGTTATGTGCTTTCAATCAAATCTTACTTTATTAAGGTTCATAATCTGAGTTTACTTTCGATATAGTGTAAACGTGAAACATTCTATATTATTAAACAAACAATCATAATCAATTGTATATTAACTTTTAACATAGTTATACTTCTTTTATTTCACTATTAGTCTAATGGCCACACGTATTGAAGTAAATTCACACAAAGATTCAACATAAAATGTTCTCACAATCAAACATCTATTTTAGGTGGTAACAACAAGGGCATATAATTGATTAGCCAAATATTTTTAATAAATTAACGGTTATAATTGATCGATAATGTAAAATATTTTACACTAATTATAACTACAAATAATAACTTCCCTAAAAAAAACTACAAATAATAATTAAACCTTTGGTAGGAATTTCACAAAAGTTAATAGAGAACGTCATTATCATTAAAACTTTGCAATATTTCTTTTTGTATGAGTTTTACCGTTAAACTCTTGAAAATATTTAATAGAAGCTAATAAATATAATATATTTTTGAAAGAATATATATTAATCATTTCTTGAGTATAATTATTTTTATTAAATTGTTTGATTGATCTCCATAGCTCCCTCGTTCAGGTACGTCCAGGAATCAAGAGGTTAAAACGCTACACAGTAGAATTTGCTGATGGAAGTACAGAGAATTATGACGCCATCATACTGGCAACTGGTTACAAAAGTAATGTACCCTATTGGTTAAAGGTAAGTTATAATCCCATTGTGCACTCTTTAAAAAAAATTCCAAACAATGAAAACGGCACTATTTGTTTGTTTTTATCTTAGTTGACTTTAATAACTAACTAGGCACTAACAACATTCGAAAAAAATATACACTTTTTTTTTCTTACACTTGTTCAATCGGATCTCATCATGATATCATATTTGTAATATTATTTATTAATTAAATACATGCACAAATATTCATTTTAAAAAATATAATTAATTTGAATGTTTGCATGCAAACCAATTATACTCTGATGCATCTTAATGAAAATATGTTTTTCACTTTTTTTATTTATTTTTAACTACCAAACTATCACTTTATTGTTTAAAATTTATTTTCTGTTATCAAATATTCATAAAGAATCCGTCAAAACATATTTATAAACAAATTATGAGAACAATTTTTTTCACATATGAAGACACGAAAACTTTGAAAAAAATTGGAAATTTTGTACTTAGAATTGACAACAGGTCAAAACAAACTTTTTATAATAACTAACATGTGCTAAAGTTTTTTATTTCGAATAAGGAAAATACGGATATGGAACAATTTTTTTTTTTTTTACAAAGGATATGGAATAATTTAAATGAGCCTATCCATCTATCTGAATTTTGAAAATGATATAAAGCAAAAAAAAGAGGCTAATAATACAAATAACTGAAATGGTATATGTGCAGGATAAAGGTATGTTCTCTAAGGAAGATGGATACCCTAGGAAGCCATTCCCTAATGGATGGAAAGGTGAAAATGGCCTTTATGCTGTTGGTTTCACTAAACGTGGACTACTTGGTGCATCCATGGATGCAAAAAATATTGTTGAAGATATTGAACGGTGTTGGAAAGCTGAGGCAAAGCATATATTTCCACAATCAAATTCATGATTATCCGTTTAATTATTTAGGTCAACTTAGATGTTATTACATGAATGGTGATGGAGGAATTTTGTTGTGACATTACATATGTGCATAATGTTATCAAGGGTGTGGTGCTCCTCCTTGTCCATATGGTCAGAAAATGTTTCCTTTGGTGGTGTCCTTGATTCGTGGATTCAATTATAAGCCTTACTTTGAAAATATGTGATATTGAAATTGAAGAGTGAAAAAAAAAATGATGTGTTTTTAGTTTATTAATTGTATTGTGGTTTTTTAGGGAGAAGGAACATATGCATATTGTATAGTGCAATTTTTGGTTATGTAGGTTTGACTTGCTATAGAGAAAGGGAAATAAAATGACAAAAAATTGCATTGCGGGCTGAGGAGATATTTTCCAAGAATGAATTTTTTTTTTTTTTTGAGGGATCCAAGAATGAATGTTTGTCTTGTAATTGTGGTTAACTTATATTCCTATGGATTTTTCATTTAATGGAATAGAGTTTTGATGCTTTTTAAATGTCTCTTTGAAGTTTGAAGTTTTGAATGCATCGAATGATGTTGATATAGATCATTGAACATTTCGCTCACTCTTGAAGTTAGTAGGTTATGTGTAAATTTGTGTTGATATATCAAGTGTGGCTAAAATGTCTCATATCAGATGAAAAAGTGAATGTTGATCATTTTATAAGTGAGAGGACTCATTAATTTAATGTCTTAAGGTTTTAGGTTAAAGTATAGTGTTTTTCTCACCTATATGATTGTTCAAGATCTAATGATCCCCCAAACCTCTTCATCATGACCCAACAATTTGAATGTAAACCTTCGATAAGGTTAATGGTTCTTCATAACCTTGCATGTGGACAAGCCTCCGAACAATTTGAATGTAAATCTTCGATAAAATTAATGGTTCTTCATAACCTTGCATGAGGACAAGCTTCGCATGTTCCAAACCATGCTCGATTTGTCTACACCTATTATACAAAATTAAGAAAATGAGTACAAATAATTGATTACCACAATTTTATTCAAATATCCATTTCACCCCCATCTCATGTTGATTTCATTTTGTTGAAATCTTCATCTAGATGAATGTGAAAATTATGGTCAATTGTATTTAAATTTGTGATTGATGAAGTTACATTAGTGGGTAATGAGTTTTAATATTTTGTATAGAGCCAAGATTTTGTTTAGTTATGGCAAGGTTCAACGAATGTCAACAAAAGCAATTGCATATCATATAGTAAATAAGTTCTTATAGACTGACAGAGAGAGTTAAACTTGTACTCTTAACGACTATGAATCAACTATTTACCAAATAAATCAACATTTATTGCACACCCACTTTATTAAATTCACCCAATTCTGATGAACTTGCTCAAAAAAAATAGAGTGGCCTTTCACACTTACCACTTATTACCACAGTGGCCCTTTCACAGCCTACAAACACAGCCCCACTTGATTTGTGCAAGTTGTTGACTGTACTACTACTGATGAATTGATGATCAAGCTCTCTAGCTTCTCACAACTCACAACGCCACACCAGGCTAGTTATGAGGAAATGATTAGAATATTTGTAAACTTCATTATTAATAATGTTGTTATATATAGCATTATAATATATAAACAATGATATTTATTTTTTCAATAGAGAATCACAGTATATATAACTATGTTATTTGTGTAAAATACACATTGGTTTTGTCAATGAAATGAATAATATTTATTGCTATGAATTCGAGGAAAAATCACACCAATAACAACTTGATGTGTGGAGTAAGGGATAATCAAGCAACCAAAACAAAGTGTATAGAAGTCATAATCACAAACAAAAGTAGAAAACAACAACGAGAGAAAGAAAGAGAGAACACAGAAGAATTTGTTTATCTAATTCGGTCCAAATTGACCTAGTCTGGGGAGATAGCAGTCTTCCGTTTCACTATAATGATGAGTAACTTTACAAAAGAGATATCAATGGGTTACAAGAATAAGTCTCCCGCCTAATTCTACCCAAAGCCCCCAATCTCTTCCTGTAACTAAGAGACTCAATCCTAATAGTGTTTCCCAAGGTGAATCAACTCTCAAACCCTAGTGTTTGTTGCCAAGAGACAAACTCTATACAAACCCTAGTTTTGTTGTTGTCTTTCTAAACCCTTGTTTCAACCCCTTCTATCTCAAGGTTTACTCTGATACAAAGTCTATATTTATAGTAAAAGTATCCCTCATAAAATTGGAACAAATCTAGGCTCAAAAATACGTTTCTGTTTTTATTCCTCCTGCGCAAAATCGGCCACCGAATACATCCATTCGGCCACCGAAAATTCTCGAACCAAAGGCCAAAAAACAGAGTTGAAAATTGGCCACCGTGCCCTGAAAACCGGCCACCGATTTTCTGCTTCCAGAATTCCAATTTTGAGTCACTTTCACAACAATTTATAGAAGATTTATTGAAGATTTTGATGGACCATCTGTAATTGAATCACCTCTCTCAACATTGTTTTCCTATATACAAGACTCAAGACCTTAAAAGATCAAATCAAATACTACTTGAACTTAGAATTATCATTGTGTAATATGAAAGAGCATATTTTCCTTTTTTTGGTAAATCGATCATCATATCAATAATAATTTTCATAAATTAAAAAAAATGAAAGAAAAAAATTAATTTACGAAAATTACTATTGATACGAGGATTTTACATATATACTCATTAAGTATCATTTTATTTTATTTCACCTCAATTGGATGATTTTGGGTGTGCAATAAATGTTTAAGATACTTCTTTTTTTGGCCACAGCCCTTTTTTTTATTTTGGTATCTTGTTGGAAATTTAGATCTTAATAAAAACAGATTTCATTGAACATGTTCAACAATTATGAATCAATAGCGGAAGCAAACAAAACATTGAACATGATTATGATCGGATCTACGACATGTTTGATTTATCAAGATGTTAAGAATTAGGGTATTACGGATACCTGGATATAGCTTTCATGGCAGCCCTCTCAACAACAATAAACAAGAGAAGGTGCGATGATCTGAAACACACTACATAGGGTTAGCGCGGCCTCAATCGGTACCTTTATGCCTCAAGTTCTCTTCAGATGGGGAGAAGAGAGAGTTTGTCGTGTACGGTATATTGGGGACCATAGCCTCTTTTATATTGGATGACCACTAGGGTTTCCCATTATTCCGTTAATGGGTCATCCGGACATCCACTCATTGATTCCATACCAATTAATTAATACTCTAAATAGAAATCTAATAAGCCTGATTACTTAATTTGATCACTAATTAATTAAGCCTCCAAATTGGTAAATAGCTAATATAATTATTATTACGATATTTTCTCACATAATAATATTGGAATATAATAAAATATTCCAACATATTTTACCTAAATTTTTATTTTGAAACTATATCACCGTGCCAAAACTGTATTGTGGCGGCAATAATCAACCATTTCTCTTTGATGGAAAAGTGAAAACTATAATATGTGAATCCAAGCTAAAGAAAAAGGCAATCAACAAATGGGGTCAACCTTAATCTAAATGACAAACTATCAATTCTAAGATTGCATAATCAGAAATGGGATGATGGTGTCTATTGCTTTTCTTCGACTAGTCAAAAATTGTGTTTATTGAACCGTTAATCGTTCCATTTTATTACCCTAAATTTAGCATAATTGTATGTCATTTCAATATGATCCCACTCCTCACAAAATGATTGCTCTTTTCCTTTACTTTCCTTTTTCTTGCCCACGTTTTGATTTTATTTTAGGATTTTGTTAAGGATTCTTGAACAATAATGGGAATAAGAAAGATTGGAAAACAACAAAAATAAACAATAACATCATTTCCAATCAAGGCCTTTGAATGGTCCATAAATTATCACTAAATAAATTTATACATTCAAATATTTTATGTAAATTATGAATATACTAAAATCCATGCAAAGATAAATGACCATAAGATTTTAACATATTATAATTTTTTTAATAATAATAATAGTCATAATAATAAAATATAATATTAAGACCGTGTGCAATACAACATTTTTAACTAAAAGGAATTTTTCAATAAACTTTGATTGTCTTTTTTATTTAAATAAGTGTGATCTGACATTGACACGATGTAGTTTAGTTCAAAGACTTCATCGAAAAGTCGGTCCGATCTCTATCACTATCTACTAAGTACACATGTTGCATGCACATGGAGTTCATCAGTTTGCTCAGGTTGGACCATGGTATAAGGGAGCAAATGAAAGCTTGAAGTGTGTGGAATTGTGGTCCAAATATTGATTTTCCTATTGTATACATGTTTTGATAAATATAGAAGTTCATAGTGCAGTTGATAGAGTGTATTGTGATAATTGTTTTCATACATGTTCAGTATAAAATACTCGTACTTACACTCATACATGGGTGGATAGCAACTTTAATTAATATACATATTTTTCGGTTACATATGTATTTGTACCCACACATGTTATCCACATTGTAACTATAAGTCTATAACCAGTCGATAAATATAAAGCATCACTATCACTTGAATAAATAAATCTTCTAAGATCTCAAAAATTGAAGGATAAATAATATCATAAACCAAAGTATTATATAATTCATGCATAAAAAAAAAGTATTTAACTAATTTTGCATGCAAATTAACAAACATTTAAAACATCATATGACTATGCAAGTTTAAATTAAGAAGTATACAAGTATGATCATAACATTAAGTAAAACAACAATTGATCAGTATAGGAAGGCTATGTTTGAGAGTTTACAGGGCAATGGAGTAGAGTGGATGTCCATTCAAAAAAATTGAGATGGTATTTTTGTAGATAATGATCAATTAATACTTATGATTAATATATTTTTAATTTTGAAAGTATTATAACAATATATAGGTCAAATTTGTAAAATTAATTCAAAACCCTCCAAACTACTCCTCCTCCTCCGATACACATTTTTAGTTCCCTCAAATTAGGGGATTTTGTATTATGGAGAAAATTAAACCTCACAAAGTCCTCCCCTCCTAAAACTATCCATTCTTTCCACTTATCCTTCCTTTTTTTATAAACTCTCATCTCTCTTCCCCTTCTATCAAAACTCTCAATTAGAGCCTAAAATATTTACAATGGTGGATGTTTCATCTATTTAACATCAAGTTAATTAGACACTCTTATTGTCAAGTGAATAAAATACGTTCTTATAGAGAATTGTGCTTATGGAATCACCCCTCTCTCTTCACTTCTTTTGCAGTGCTACTAAATAAATTGTTTTAAAATAAATAACTTTTGCCGAAATTTTATTTTCTAATTCTACGACCAATTTCTTGTTCTTTATATATTCAAATATAGCGGGCACCTTGTTTTGGGGTTATACTATGTACTAATCATGTACGGTATATTTTCACTACAAGAATTTTGGTTTTTAGTGGTGGAAATAATCCCCCAATAATGCAAAAAATCCCTCAGTAATACGCATTACTGGCGGATTTGAGTCCCTCAGTAATATGAGCCTCAGTAATGTTACTGGCGGAATTTTCCCTCAGTAATGTAGTGGGTGAACTGACAAAACATTACTGAGGGATTTTTCCTTCAGTAATTACTGGCGGAAT
>Ga0228711_1007658_pt1 | contig 15543 bp, 7 predicted proteins | sample MedpolnodulmetaG_2_FD_177996 | JGI IMG/M metagenome (GOLD analysis project Ga0228711, IMG submission 177996) | Root nodule microbial communities from Medicago polymorpha collected in Santa Monica, California, United States - brown nodules | ecosystem: Host-associated > Plants > Roots > Nodule...
GTTTTGGGTTCAAATTTCGATATGAAGATTATCATAATCTATCTTGTCTTTACAAAATAAATAAATAAATAGGGAAGAGAAATTTTTCGTTAGTTTTTTTTTTTTTTTTTTTATATTTAAAATTTTTTTTTTTTTTTTTTTTTTATTATTTTTTTTTTTTTTTTTTTTTTTTGGGTTAGTACATTTCAAGCCACTCTTTAGATATCTCAATTCACACCACTAAATTTAAATTACACTCCGTCCGTTCAAAATTATATATCATTTTAAATATTTTGTGTATATTAAAAAAATGTAATTAATTTTATGAGGAAAAGAGAAATGAATAGTTATTTTACAAAATTATCTCTAATTAATTATACGAGAAAGAAAAATTTCAAAAATTGAAATAAGAGAAAATACTAAATAGTTAATTATATAATAGAAAAAATAACATTAATGATTTATTGACATTGTAAAAGGACTTATATTTTATTTATTTTTCTTTCTTTCCAAAGCAAGATCTCCAACACGAATGCAGACATGTATGTAATCTTTGAAACATGAAAATCTCAACAGCTGAGCCACCGGTGATACGACATCACAATTCGTTTGAAATCTTATGAACACCCAATCTAGACCTTTTCAGAAGATAATCTATATATAGGGCCATCTCTAGTAATTCGGAGGCCCCGTTGTAATCTTTTAAATTTTCATTTAAAATGTATTGAAAAAAGAAAAAAAAATCCAACACTACTTGGAGTGATACACATCTATGTTCTAGTTAAATATACGAGCAATGACTCAAACCTGACTTTCACCCATAGACAAATAGACATTTACCGGTGGACAATGTATAATTAACAGCAAAATAGTTGAATTCTAGACTTCTACCTACAGAAAAATGATATTTAGTGATGAATTTAGTCCGTTGATACAAGTTTTTTTTTTCTTCCCTTTTTTTTCAAATTTTGAGGGCCCTTTAAGCCCGAGGCTCTGTGCCAAGGGCTTGATGCACTTGCATAAGGCCGACATTGTTTATATACGTCACTATAACTTTTTTTATATTGTCAATCAATCTTAGCCGTCAAATAAAAAAAAACTTGAGTTTTAAGTATTTCGAAAGTAAGAATAAAGATTGGTAGACACCCTTAATGTGTACACCCCTTTGTACTATTCACGAAAATTTCAGTTAACCAAATATATGGTCTGTGTGACCACATTTTTTCAGTTGCGTGACCACTATTTAGAAGCTGAAAAAATGTGGTCACGAAACAAAAATGTGTGTGACCACTATTTTTCCACTTAGTTAACCAAATAAATTCTGGAAAAATAGTGGTTACGCAACTAAAAAGATGTGGTCACATAGACCATATATTTGGTTAAGTGAAATTTTTCAGAGTGATACAAAGTGGTATACACATTAAGGTGTCTATCTATCATTGCTCTTCCGAAAGTCATGACATTGTAAAACAATGTACGAAAACTCTTACTATTATTGTTAAAGAAAAAACTCATAATTACCATTATCATTAAAGTTTAATTGCGTTGAATGCAAATCTAGTAGTATAAATCATTGTATTGTATGTCACTCATTATTGTTGTATTCCTAACGAGCAAACAGTGATGAGAATGTTTCTGCATTTTCTTTTGGTATTGCTTGATGTCCTTACTGTTGTGGTTTTGGTACAAGCTCAGGATGATCAATCAGGTTTGGTTATGAATTTCTATATATATGGTTGCTTTATGTCACTTAGTTGTCTGAAGTTTTCTTGTTTATATATGTCTCAGGATTCATTAGCATAGATTGTGGTGGTCTGCCTGAAAATTCAAACTATTCTGAGAAGGACACAGGCATAAATTACATATCAGATGCCCAATTCATAAATACAGGTGTAAGTAAGAGGTTACCGCTTACAAATATTATTATTAAACAAGAACTAGAATATGTAAGGAGCTTTCCAAGTGGAGTGAGAAATTGTTACAGAATAAATGTAACAAGTGGTAATAAATATTTAATCCGAGCTTCTTTCTATTATGGTAACTATGATGGTTTAAACAAGCCACCACAATTTGATCTTCATTTTGGAGCTAATGTTTGGGATACAGTCAAGTTCACCAATGCATCAGGCCTCACACTCAAGGAGATCATATACACTCCATCCCAAGATTACATACAACCATGTCTTGTTAAAACAGAAAATGGAATTCCATTCATTTCAGTTATAGAATTGAGGACTTTGAACAATACAGCTTATGTCACACACTCAGCTAAATCATCAGTATTATCATACTTCTTTCGATCTGATATGGGTTCCATCACAAACTCACAATACAGGTAATATGGAGTTGGCTAACAGCACATTAATTAGTTTAGTTTAATATTTATATCAATAAAATTTTAAAATTTGTCTCGAAATTGATGTCGAAGTTTGAGAGAAATCCTGGCACTTGATTTGGCTTCCGTGGCACGATTTTGGTTCTTGAATTTAGAGGTTGTCATTGGAAATATAGTGACACGATTTGAGGATAACGTTAGTGCTGTACTGTGTACTACATGATATCGTGGCACAATGGATGCAAATCGTGGCACGATGCTTCGGGATCTGAACTGTATATAAAGCTTCCTTCTTCATGTTTAGAGTATGGTTTCAATAGAGAGAAATTTAGGGTATCAATGGATGTAACTTTAGTGTTGTGTGTCTTTGATGATGAGTTATCTTGTTTAAGCTAATTTCTTGTAACACTTTTTGTACACTTGGTTCTTAGATTAGATTTAGGTCTATTATATTTTGTTGTTGCTTGAATCTACTTTAATATTCGTCACTATTTCCTTTTTGGTCTACACTTCTAAGTTTATAGGTGTGAGATTGAGTCCAAATTCATGACATAAATAATAATATTTTTGTTCATGTAAAAACAACAGGTACAAAGATGATGTTTTTGACCGCTACTGGTTTCCTTTGGAATTCATTAATTGGGCACCATTAAGCACCTCACTTAACAATGATGATCTAGCTCAGAATAGTTATGAACCACCGGCAGTTGTTATGAGCACTGCTGCTAAACCAGTAAATGTCAGTGCCCCTTTACAATTGGAATGGCCTGCAGATAATGTATATGACCGATACTATATATATTTACACTTTAATGAGGTTGAGAAGCTGGCAAAAAATGAAACTAGATCATTCAATATCACAGTGAATGGAGGCTTTTTGTTTGGACCTCAGATACCTGTATACCAGTCAGTAAGTACCATATCTAGTACAACACCAACGACTGGAGCAAAAAGTCATCTAATTTCCCTTTTTAAGACAGAGCATTCAACCCATCCACCCATCCTCAATGCCATCGAAGTTTATAAAGTAAAAGACTTCTCATTATCAGAAACTCAACAAAATGATGGTAAGTTGGCCCTTTATTTTCTAGTGTCATTTGTGGTTTAAAAATAGATAAATGATATATATGAGCTCAAAATTCAATATAACAAGTTGTCGCAACTCATTAACTATATACTCGTTCCGGTCCTATATATAATGATTCACAACTTTTTGTGACAGTTTATTTGTAAAAATATTCAAAGAGTTACTTTAGTTAATGATTGAATTGATTTTGAGGATTTTTTGTTTTTTTTCTTACAATAAAAATCGGAAGGAGACTATTCATTCACCATTCATCCAAAATAATTAACCACATATTTAAATTGTGTTAACAACCCAAATTGATGTCGAAGTTTAATGTCAAATTTGTTTGTCAAAGTAAAACAGCTCTAAAAATATATACAAATTTGGCTTCAATTTTTTTCACCACATACTAGTTGATGCTATCACAAACATCAAGAATACTTATGGGCTGGCTAGAAATTGGAGAAATTGGCAAGGAGATCCTTGTGGTCCTATGAATTACATGTGGGAAGGCCTAAACTGTAGTAGTGATGACAATAACATTCCAAGAATCACATCTTTGTAAGTTTAAAATTCCATAAATAAATTACATGCCTAAATTCAAAAACTTCAATTATCCTCTGAAATTATATATTTGGAAATGCAACCAGGAATTTGTCTTCAAGTGGATTGACAGGGGAGATAGCATCCTCCATATCAAACCTCACTATGTTGCAGTACTTGTAAAATTCTAATCTCATCTGGTTAAAATGATGGAACAAAAGCCAAATACATTCAATTTGTATATTTTTTATCTATTCTATTGGGGATCAAAACTGTTCTTTTCAGGGATTTATCAAACAATAGCTTAAGCGGCACCTTACCTGATTTTCTGACACAACTACAGTCACTAAAAACATTGTAAGTTAATCCCATATCAGTGCATCAATGTGATTTTATTGATTCTAAAAGAGGAGAAGGTGTCATATGTGTCCTGTGTTAGCAGAAACTTGGGGAAGAACAACCTCAACCTTACAGGTTCAGTTTCAAGTGCCCTACTTGAGAGATCAAAACAAGTTCCACTGTTATTGATGTATGTCTCATACTTAAAGCTATCAATCAACATTATATTTAATTTAGAAGATGATTATATCTCGATTTTATTGTAAAAGTAAATACAGTGATGACAGCTATTGATCAGTGTTCTTTTTTTTATTGATCCTTATGTGCATGCAGCATGGAACTTATTCATTCTAAAACTGATGCATCTAAGATTATTTGTACACAAGGGTCGATGCAAATCGAGTAGAAGTATGAGTGAAATGTAGTTATTACTCTAAGCCTCAAACTTAAATTTTTTTCTGTGTTTGATGCTAGCCTGGATCCAAATCCAAATCTTTGTGAACCTGATTCATGCAAGCAAAAGAAAAGTAAAAAATTCATTCCTTTAGTAGCATCAGTTGCTGGGATTTTTGTGCTCTTAGTAAGTGCAGCCGTTATCATCTGTGCCCTTAATAAGAAAAGAAAACCACAAGGTAATGCAGTTTCTAACTACCACTTATTATATTTGGTTAATCAACTTCTGATTAAATTATATTTGTAATGAACTAAAACACTTTTCCACAAAATTATCAGATGGGAACAGTTATGTGCAGTCAAATATTCCAAATGAGTCACGATTGGAATCCAAGCAAAGACAATATACATATGATGATGTTTCCAAGATCACCAACAACTTCGATACTATTCTTGGTAGAGGTGGATTTGGAACAGTTTATTATGGCATAATTGATGACACTGAAGTAGCTGTCAAGATGCTTTCTAAATCATCAGTACATGGATTTCAACAATTTCTTGCAGAGGCAAGTGGTCGTCATTTGCACATAAGGGTCTGTCCAACCAACGTTGTGCTATCATGACATAAAAGTTTTTTTGAGTTGCAGGTCAAGCTTCTGATGAGAGTTCATCACAAAAATCTGACTTCTCTCATTGGCTATTGCAATGAAGGAAAAGATATAGGGCTCATTTATGAATATATGGCAAATGGAAACCTTGATGAACTTCTTTCAGGTATGTTATTTCATTAATCACAACCGTCAATCTACCTCGAAAGTACTAAATATGATTTTATTGTAAAGGAAAAAATAGCAAGGCAAAGTTCTTGACATGGGCAGACAGACTCGGAATAGCAGTGGATGCAGCCCAAGGTTAGTAAGGAAACTGAATATTGCCTTCAATTTTTTGATTCATGTAATCTAATTATGGAAATAATTTAACATCAGGACTGGAATATCTTCACAATGGTTGCAAGCCACCTATAATCCACAGAGATGTGAAATGTACAAACATTTTGTTAAATGAAAGCTTCCAAGCAAAATTGGCTGATTTCGGCCTATCCAAAAACTTTCCCACTGATGGTGGCACCCATTTGTCCACTGTTGTTGCAGGAACTCCAGGTTACCTAGATTATGAGTAAGTAATTCAATTATATATATTAACGCAGGCATCATTTTCTTCACGTCAAATTGTAATGTATTGTCAAATTAGTCCTTGAAATATGAGAAACTCCAAAAATGTCCATGAAATAGGAAATTGAAGGTCATTTAATTCAAACACTACTCTTTTTTGTTTTGTTTTAGAAACTTGGTATTCGGCCAAAGACCGATATTTAGATGTTACTCGTCATTAGCAAATATTTAAAAATAGTCTCTAAAGTTGAATACTTACCGTGGAAGTGGTTCTTAATAAGTTAGTTATGATTATGAATACTTTTTTGAATTTATGTTATTTCAGTACTAACTAACCTAATAGCACCTTTTAATCTTAGGCTTAATTAATGATGTGGTCCCTTAAGTTATTTGTTGGTTACATTTTAGTCCATAAGTTATTAACGTTACAATTTAGTCCCTTTAAGTCATCTTCCGTCAACCAAATAAATCCCTACCGTCAAAACCGTTAAGCCAATGTCTAAGGTAGATACACATTACAAGTTGCCACGTCATTGTTCACATGTGCCTATTTAATGTTTTGGCAAAAGACTGACGGTGATGATTTATTTGGCTAACATATACTAACTTAAGAGACCAAATTGTAACGTTAATAACTTATGAGACCAAAATGTAACCAACAAATAACTTAAAGGACCAAATCATTAATTAAGCCTTAATTTTAAGGACCAGATTTTATATTGTTTACAAATAATGTGGTCTGCCTTGCAGGTACATGACATTAAACAGGTTGACCGAGAAAAGTGATGTTTACAGCTTTGGAGTTGTTCTTTTGGAGATAATCACAAGTCAACCAGCCATAACAAAATCACCTGACAAGACTCACATAAGTCAATGGGTTAGATCCATGTTTTATAATGGGGATATAAATAACATCGTTGACTCGAGATTACAACAAGATTTTGACACTAACTCTGCCTGGAAAGCTGTTGAGATAGGAATGGCTTGCGTGTCCACTAATTCTTCCGATAGGCCAAACATGAGCGAAGTAATGCATGGGCTAAAGGAGTGTTTGGCTGAGGAATTAGCCCGAAAAAAGGTTGGCCGTTGTAAAACTAAAAAGGAAGATCCAATTGAATTGGTTCCCCTCAATCTTGATATTGAACTCGGTCCCCAAGCTAGGTAGAACCTTCTTGAATGATGAAATATTTCTGTTAGTTGTGGTGTGTTCCATTTTCTGTTTGATCAGTAACTTAATCTATTGCAATCTTTCATGTTCAATTTGATGCACTAGTTTTTCTATTGTTACTTTGATTCTATTGAATTGTACCTAGCAATTGTACTATATTCATAAATATATGGTTGTTTATTATATTTTGCATCATTTTCTTTAACTTGTATATGATTTAGCGTTTTGATTTGTGAAACTGTTTTTTAGAGTACATTTGCTTTTGATATTAATCTTAAAAATTTGAATTTAATATGAAGGGGAATGTGTTTGAAGGGAAAATAGTAGTTTATCTTAAGTTTGAATAAATCTGCACACTACTGGATGGATGGATGAATTCTAATCAATGTGAACTAGTATTTGGGCAATACACGGTATACAATGGTTCCTATCAAGACAAATTATTATTTTCAAAAACATTAAAATTCAACTGTGAAATCCTCAAAGTCGTTATAAATTTTAGAGGGAAAACTAACGAATTATTTTTCTTGTTTTGCAATTCTTGAACTTTTTCGGCATCATTTTCCTTAAGCTTTATATAATTTCATCCTCTTCTAATTTTCTTACAGACTTCTTGTGTTACGGAGTGTGAAGAATTATATTGCACAACTCAATATCTTTGTTTCTTTTATTTTCATTTGTCAATGTACATCATTTCAACTCATGGATATTTTTTTAGCTTTAGTATCATAAATGTATATATATAAGATAAGATGTACAGCATCAAATAAATTTCCATGTTAGGGTTAGCTGCTATCAAATAACACTAAAAGAATTGTCTCGTCTCATCATAAAAAAATACATCAGCATATTAAAATATTAAAATTATTTGATTTTGTTGTATTCTTTTTTTTATCAATGCAATAAAATATAATAGAAAGAGAGGCCTGAACCAATACATCAGAGTTACATAGTGTAAAACTTATGAAAAGAGAAACCGGATCTATCCCAAGAAAGGGAAGCTAAGGTTTTAAGGAACGAGGTTACAATGGTCATACTTTTGACTAGTTTTTCTGATTTTGTTGTATTCGAATTCAATGTGCATACAATCTTCTATTCCAACTCCCTCCCATCTGTGCAAGGTATAATATAACATATTGCTATATACAATGAGAAAATAAAAGAAAGCTAATAACAAATTTTTGGGGAATAGAATAACTTAACTTTATCATTGCTCATATGGTGGTGATATGTCTTATTTCTCTTTCGCTCCCTCTAGAGTCATGTGCAACGAGTTTTTATGATTGCTCTGATGCAAAGGGCTGCTTGGAGGGAGTGTAAGTGAGAGTAGGACATATATCGAAATTGATGCAAGAATTAAGGTTATGTAAACACACAGACACTAGGAATACTATGAAAATGATCTAACCACTATGGATGTAATAGAACTTCTGAACTATTAACATAACTAAAAAGAGAATGGTAAACCATTGTAAGAAAAATATTCAATAAGCGGAAATGATGGAAAAGAACATAAGATGTACAAATACAGTCAGAAGAATAAAAAACAAAAACACTTAATAATAGGAAATTTATTAAGTTAGGAACGTAGCAAACAAAATCATTAAAATAATAAGCTAATGTACAAGATATAATCAGAAAGGTTCACCAGAGATGCATAAACCAAATTTATTATAAGGGCGCTAGTTTTCTATCCGAAGCACAACAATCACAACAGAATTGACATTATAATAGACATACATGACTTTTGCATTTCTTAAGGCAGCAAAGTTCTGCTAGTGGTTCAGTGATACTGAGGAACTACTACAATTGCAAAGATGCAGTCAAATGTATCACCACCTTTAACTGAGTAATACAATTGAGAAATCAAAATATAAGAAATGTTAGTCATATATGATGAGATCAAAATAAAACTAGGAAATTAATTAAAGGACTAAACATATAAGTTAACATAAAAAAAAGCCAAACCCTGCTTTAACAAAATGCTGAATCTTAAAACACCTTCTACTCCTAAAAGAAGCTGGAGGCTTTCTCAAAAGAGTCTGCACATTTCGTTTTTTGTGGGAAGTTTATCAATTGCAGGTATGTCCCTTTGTTGTTAGGTTTAATAGGTTTGCATGATCCAATGATTATTTTTTTGACAAAAATATCAAACAATAAATTCTTTTTTTAGGGGCAAACAATTTTTTTTTTTAAAATTACTTAAGTATTTCGTTTATTTTATTGTTGATCCATCTTAGACCTAGATTAAAACTAATGAAGAGGATTAAATTGACTTGACGAAAATGCATTTGAAGGACCAACACGTATCAAATACTCCACTTGTCCTTATATCTAAACACTATTTTTACTAAAAAAAATTCTCTAAATATAAACTCCTTCTCAAATTATTAGATGCATTTGTTCTTATTTTTCTAAACATATCCTTAATTAATACTACTAACTTAAATTTAATACATATACAAACAAGGTAATATTAACACACAAAATAGACAAATTAATTGCACTAACAACTTTTCTTAAGAAATGTGAAAAATGTAAAGGGTGCTTAGATACAGGGACGAAGGAAGTAGTATTAGTTATGGAATCAATGAAATTAAAAGATTAATTAAATGACTAAGCTTGTAATTTAAACAAAAAAACTTGTAATCTTAATTTTAATTTAGGTTTAAAACAACTACGCCTAAAAGAAGTTGGATGCCAATTATTGAACACCAGAGTATTTCACTAATGACTTATACAAATCAAATGTTAAAAAGAAAAGAAAAAGATATCACAATAAATATTCAGCCATATATAACACATTTTCATGGGAATAAACAATCCAGCACAGTCGATGTACATTGCAAGTGTTTAATTACAAACATGTTAGAATTCCAAACTATTTCACTACATGATGGTTATGTCAGGTAGGTTTTACTTCAGAGCTACTATGCTAATGATGGTTTTACCTATTCTTTTCATTTTAATGAAAAAATAGAATTACTAATAGTGAGATATACTAAAATCTTTTAAATGTTTTTTTGGTACATTAATGAAGCCTCTTAAACAGGATTCACCGACTGATTCCCATAGTTGAGACTTGTTCAATGTTCATCACAGTCTTGTAAATTGCTATCATCAACAATTCTTATACTCATTCTCTGTATCATAATTGTTCACAAAATTTCATGCAGCCTATACATTGTGATTTCCTACTGCACAAAATAGCGTATCTGGATCTCTTCATCAACCACAGCACAAGATTAATGTGTGCAGAGTCCATGAAAAATAGAACACTTGTTGATAAGAGATTGGTTTTGTTAATTGAAATCATCGCCTCTCAAAGTTGGGGTTACTTGCAATGATATTTATAACCATATAGGGCTTTGTAATCATTTTATGGCATTGGCATCCAAATACCTCAGCAGATAATTAATACGTAGAAACAAACACATACAACAAATCTAAAAAAAACACATGAAAACATAAGCTGAAACATAATGAAGATCGGTGAACATGTCGTATTTCTCCTTAACCCATTCTAGAGTCCTCAAACAATGAACTTTATGATTACTGTGAAGCCGAGGCTTCATATAAGGGGCCAAGGTGCATGTAGGACATATGAAATCTTAAGGTTTGGATACTCACCTTCTCCTATGAAATTTCCTCCAACTCTAATTTTCTTACTCGTAAAGTATTTTTTTGCACTAATCAATATCTTTGTTTCTTTTATTTTCATAGGAGCTGATGAACATAGGAGGTATAATAGCTATTTTCATTTAGACGATGTACGTAATTTTTAAGAGCTTGTCACTTATAAATAATGGGAGGCAATCTCCTCTCCTATGCCCAGTAATGTTACAGAACATGTGCAATAATTTTTAGGAGCTTGTTTGAAACAATCAAGTTATAGTCATGGAGGTGAATTAAAACTAATGTGTATATTGGTGCGGGTTTCCGCTTTAGTAGCAAAAGTGTAAGAAGTACAACATTAAATAAATTACCATATAATCACACGAGGTATTAGCAAAAATTACATCAAATGACATTAAAGGAATTCCATAAAAAAAAATTAAAAGAATTGTCTCATCTTATAAAATAAAAAATCTGAGCGTATTAAAACGAGTAATAGCTTTAATGTACAACGAGTAATCACAAGTCACAACAATCCTTTAATGTATCAAAATTTCAAAATAGTCCATCATTGTGCACTATTTTAAAATTTTCATTCACAAAAGAACGCCGCGACTTGTTACACATATCAAAATGACTATTACCACTATTAAAACCCGTTGTAACTTAAAATTACAACTAAAGCCAATGCGGCTAAAAGATTAAATGAAATAGATAAGTTTTTACGAAGAAATTGTGATGAAAAATACCCGTCATATAATAGCAAAAACTTAGATCTGTGTTTGGTCGTTTTTTACTTCATAACTATGAACTTGTGTGATTTTTCGAAAGTTATTAATAAAGAATAATCGTCAACAGAATTGTATGTCCACACAAATTCACCATCATCTCAAAATTGATCCTCCTCCTAGCAAGTGTTTTAATTTTCACAACAAAGATATTTTATCAATAACATTCATTGCAGCATCAGTGAAATATTTCCTCTCCTTACTACTTATCAGATTGCAAGAGAAAAGAAGAGAGTAGGAATGGTTTCTATTTCACCAGAGAACAACAATGAAAGGTTATATGAAAAAATATATAAATAAAACAAGTAACAATGGGATTTGTGAAGGATGGTAGTGGGAAGAGAGAATGGGGCGGCTGGTTTTTGTGAATGCACCATTACTTCTTATATATGGATATATGGATTAGGGTTGGTTGGAATGAAGGGTTGGGATCAAAACATAAATGAAAGGAATGATCTTACCAAAAGGAGCAAAATGTTCGAACCTTTAGGAAAAGAAATACAAGCTTAATCTCCAAGTTGAGCAAAGGCATGAAATTCCAAACTAAATAAAACATCTTTAAAAGAACAGACGAACTAATACCATACTTGACGGGGCCAACCACTTCATTAAATTAACGAGGAACATGTCGACAACGAAAACCATAGAGAACATAAGACCGTAATCTCAAACAACAAACGATAAAAATCCGTAAAACTCGCACATCGTCTTCAATCATTTTAATGGGAGAGAGAGAATTCGTTTGTACAATGATTTGATGAAATCCATGGTAAATGTACTACAAAAAGCCTTTTAACTAAGCAAAATATAAAACAAGCATGAAGATTAACTTCATATTTGGGTTTTCCATTGCTTGTCACCAAAAATATGATTCTTTCTGAAGCGTCAGATCCACCAAATAAATATTGCAAACATGTTACAAAAAGGTCATTTAAACATAGTTTGTAACCATGTTTTCAAGGATGTGAAGATGCAGAAATATGGATGATTAACACTACATATTTGTTGCTAAACTTCCTTTGATGGAACACAATCCCTAAGTGAAGCACATCTTCATCGTGTGAAGCTGAAGAAATAGGAATGATTAACTCTCTTCATCATCTCAATTCTCATCACATAACAAAATGTTCGGAACTCTCTTTTCTCTCATCATTGAGTGTAAGCATCAAGCTTGCACCATATCAAGCTTTAAAAAACTCCTCGGCTTTTACAAGATCTTCTACTTCGAGTACCTTAAATATGTGTGGCTCTATCGTTCATTCCAGTTTTAATTTTCTCAACCCCGACCCAAATCTGGTATTAAGGAGCAAATTACAAGAAATGAGTGTTGATAAAAAATACGAAAATTAAAATGATGAGTTACACGATATAGTCATAAAGGTTCCCCAGAGATACGTATACCAAATTTGACATTATAAGGCCATTCGTTTTCTATCACAATCTAAAATAGCGCCCTACTGTGATCTATGACTTAGTCTACCCTACATGTCGTCTATAACTAGTTTGCAGTCTAGTTCAATTAACACTTTGGGATAACCCAAACTCATGAGCCAAAGTAAGGCTTGTTAAGACCCTGTGTTTCCGCCTCTTGAGTGCTCGGTTGGCCAACGCTCCACTCCACACTATTTTCGCACGTATGAAATTTCCATTGTCGTCTCGAACACACATATCTACTTTAAAACTTGGATTGTGGCCCATATAAGATCCAAGGAAATCACCATGAGGAAAGTACCTTACCTTGAACAGCCATGTTGTAAGATTATTTAGATTAGAGAGTAGCTTTCATGCTTGCTTGCCCAACATAACGTAATTAAACGCTAAAATACTTTTAAACCTCACCCCCTCCTTCGCTTTTAGGATATTTCGAAGTTATATTGGAGCACTAATTTATATTTATTATGTTGCTTTTGATTATTGATTGGGACAAAGCCAATATCATGCATGATTTGACTATTTAGTAGTTATTTGTGGTATTTGTTTATGTTGCGGATGCAGTTTTTTTGTTAAAATTCATGATGGCAATGATGTGTCAAAATAACCATGATAAATGTTGCTGCATTGATAAATATTTCTTTCTAACTTTACAACAATTTATATCAGCCCGTTTTTTAGCGGAATCTATATCAACTCATTGTTTTAACCAAAAAAAGAAATAATAGATCGTGATCTCCAATAACAATGCAAAATTAAATAACAAACTAGATCATAACCGTTTTGTAACATGAACTGAGCTAAAAGAAGTTTGGTGTTACAAATGGCTTTACCTCAATCAATTTTTTGGCATAGATAAGCTAATTGTTTTATTCCTTGCACAACAATTAACACTTTTTTTGGATCCTTATAGACTTCAAATTCCCTTCTAACCAACATAGAAAATATTCTAAATTATCAAATGAATACAACAGTGTGCTCAATCACATTTAGAGAGACTCGTTATGTTGGTGCATTTTTCATTGAAGCACAAGAAAAGAAAACCAATGTAACTGCACAGGCTTACCATGTTTGTGAAAAGGTTAATCTAAGCAATGGAAAGTGACTTGGCTATGACTCTCCATAATAAAGAAAAGACACTAGTTAAGGACCTTAAATGGTAAACTTTTGTGAAAATTAGCGTAATTAGTACATTGGAAATTGAAAAGTTTGATATATTTAAAAAATAGTTATTCTATTTAGAAAGCTTAAAGAGAGTGTTCCGGAGGCACTCGTTAACAAGACCCGAAAGAAAACTTTAATGCTGGGAATATGAACCCAAAAGATTTTGTTCACTTTTGGGGTTAAAATATGAACCCAAAAGTGAAAAACAAAGCTAAGAAATGTTATCACCTGAGATTAAAGGTTAAAGATACCATAAATTAAGGACAGTTGTTCCATATGGAATCTGGAAGGGGGTAATGTTCATTTCCTAGTGGTGTTTACTTCCTTCTTTTTACCTAATTAATCTTTCAAGTCTTACTCTATTATCAGAACAGATGGCTTCAAAAGTTATTATCACAAAGTGAACAAGAATTAGAAGAGTGGATATTTGAAGAGAAAAATTTCAAAATGTGAAAGACAAATCAATGAATATTAAATTATGAAAAACTTACTGATTTAAAATGCATCCCTGAAAATTTCATATTTCAAGCTATATGCCAAAACACCATAGCAAACATAAAAAAATAGACAGAAAACAAGTTAAATGTTCAATCAAAATATTCGACTTGCGTACTTTTTTGTATTCAAATACAACGTGCAAGATAAAGACACATAAAAAGTATGAAATTGATGAAATGAGAACAAGAGTTATTTTAGGATAATATTTTTTTTACAAAAGGCTCCCTTATTAAGGAATGAAGTGAGTATATAAAAGCGTTGAATTGATGACTTGACACTTGTTTCGTCCATTGGATCCCATCTACAGTATTATTTTCAAGAAACCACTCATGAATAAATGCAGGGCCGGACCTTGGGGTGTGCAAACCGCTCAATGGAACTGGGCCTCCCCAAGGCATGGGCCTAAAAAAAAAATTATAGCCCAATAGTACTGCTAAGTGTTAGGTGGGTGTGTTTTTGGGAGTGTGGTTTGAGGTTCCTTATGTATACCCAGGGCCATTCTTTGGAGAGTGCAAAGAGCTCAACCGAGCTGGGCCTCTCAAAGTTATGGGCTTCAAGAAAAAATTTATTGCTCAATATCTCCACCCCCACTCAAAAAAGAAAAATAAACATGTTTCATATTTCAATTTCTAAGTAAAAAATCATGTTCCATGTTTCTATTTGTAAGTTAAAAAAACACGTCTTTAGTAAAAATAATTGTTAATTTTGATTTCGGTGACTAATAATCATTATACGAGTGTTATTTTCAATTTAAATAGAAGATTAATCTTTTAAAAAAATTATGCGTTTTTTTTATAGAGATATTTTTACTATGAAAGCCGAGCCTTTAGTTTCATAGGGACGATCCTGAGTAAATGGATATTAGAGTGGGCTAGCATTAATTAGAAATTTGCATTTTTTTGCATTGATAGGAGTACGATTACTCTCTCTGTCACTTTTTGCATTAATTAGAAATTTGCATTTTTTGCATCAGCCCGTTTTTTAGCGGAATCTATATCAACTCATTGAGAGACTAAGTTAAGTGAGTTGTCCGGGTCTTTTTGCTGGCTTCA
>Ga0228711_1007661_pt1 | contig 15541 bp, 5 predicted proteins | sample MedpolnodulmetaG_2_FD_177996 | JGI IMG/M metagenome (GOLD analysis project Ga0228711, IMG submission 177996) | Root nodule microbial communities from Medicago polymorpha collected in Santa Monica, California, United States - brown nodules | ecosystem: Host-associated > Plants > Roots > Nodule...
GCGCCCTATTTTTTGAAGTTTCCGGATTACAAAATCCGGAAAAATCCGTTACTCATTTTTTCACCCTTTAACAAAAGAAAACACCATTCCGGATTATAAAATCCGAAAACTCAAGGGCATTTTTTGAAAAAATAGGGCGCGCGAGGAAACCCAACGGGTGGGAAAAGTAAATCCCTAGATTTTATTTTATTGGGCCTAATTGAGATTTTATGCTTCGGGTAGGTTCTGAAGAACTATATATAACCTAGCAATCCGGATTCCATTTTCCGGAAGAAAAAAAAACGACTATATTTCCCGCTCAGTTCAAATACAGAGTGTTCGGAATTTGTATTCCAGGATGCAACTATTGTTAACTAGTTTAACTTTTCCGAGTAGTCTTTCACCCTGATCAAGTCCAAGTTTCACAAGTGACATGAAGTAGGGTGATTTTCTAATCATTTTGGATTATACAATCCGAACGTCGTCCGGATTGTATAATTCAGACAAAGGGTATTTTCGTCAAAATCACAGGGCACGCGAGAAGGCAATAGGGTGGAAAAAGTAAAACTCTAATTTATTTTATGGCAACGGCCTACTGTTGGTGTTAACCACAACAAAGCTTCGATGATCGACGGAGACCAATGGTCCTCTAACGGTTCTATGATGGCTTCCTTTTTATTTTTATTAAATTTGTTAAAATGTTTACTCCAATATTAAATTATTAATTACATTATTCAAGCCAAAAATTAGTTTTTATATTAAATATCTATATTTTTATGTTGTTTATTTCAAGATTTTTCCAGTTATTTTTTTTTATTTTTTTTTCTAAAGGGTTTTATTTATTAGGAATAGATTTATTTTATGATTTATCCATTGAATTTATATTAGCATTTGAGTCGATCCATTGGATCCTTAACATAAATTGGATGCATTTGATCTATCCATATCTTTTGATGAATGATTTTTATTTTTATTTTGAAGAAATTAAATTAACCCACCAAAATTAGCACTTGGGAGATCAAACATGAGACCTTGAGAGTAGGCATGGCAATGGGGCAAGATGGGAACAGGTTTTACCCTGCCCATACCCAACGGGAATGAGAAATTGAATCACATCCTCGTCCTCGACTATTTCGGCTATCCCTGTGTCCGCAATGAATTATTTTTTATTAGTGAAAAATTATGTAGTCGAAACGTGCTCTGATTTGTAACATTAGGGTCGGGGTTTATCGTTTGATTTACGTTTCTTGAAGTTTAAAGTTTAAGTTTTATTTATTTTACCTTGGTGTTGAGAACTTAGTTTGCTTGTTTGAGATGGTTGAACTATTTCGCAGCTGAATTATGATTTTTGTTTTATGAAACGGTAAAATGACGAATATGTGTAGCACCTTTTAATTAAATATATTATTTTTATTTAATAATTTAAAGTCAGGGTTTTAGGGTGTTACAATATACATAATGACTTTGTTAGTTTATTTTATTATTATTATTATTATTATTATTATTATTATTATTGACGAATAATAATAATAATAGTAGTAGTAGTATGTTGACGAATATTTGTGTTTAATATTTTTATAAGTTGACGAGAATATAAATTGATCACAAGTTTTGAATGATTACTAACTATAACTTTTAAACTTGTTCTAATGTAACTTTTCAATCAATAATAATTTTAGACATATTGTATTATTTGATTGTAATTTTAGAAATTAACGTTCTGTTTACTTTGGTTTTTGGTAAACAACCGTTGGTTTAAAAATAGTTACTTGCAAGATCAACCAGTAAATCTTAGGACATATTGTGTTTGTTATTTTTCAGAAAATTAGGAATGTTCTTGATGTTGTTATTGCAGAATATGAACATAACCGTCGAATCCAACAAAGGTTGAATCTGTCGAGATTATCTTAAGGATTAACGTAAATTGCTTTGTAAAAACAAGTAAATTGCAAGGAATTTAAAGGAATAAACTTAAATTGCATAAATTAAATGTAAATTGGTACACAGATTCATACATTGTGACTTGTTACTCGTTTCTCTCTGAATGTGGATAGTTTGAGTGTAAGTTTTCTGTATGATTGAATTGTGATTGTTTTTCCTATGAAAAACTACTATTTATGCTAAGTAACTACCTACACAGAAACGGTTAAACGTATAAATGCTAATAACTACTACAGACATATTTGAATTTCAAACAATGTCTTTCGACGGTAACCACTACTTGGCTCCTTTATCTGGCATCAACTTCTCTTCGACTCCCGCTTGTCTGTCGAACCCTTACCATAAAAGCAGGAAATCGCTTTCAAGTCCATAAATCCGATCAGTCTGGTGAATCAAACTTTTTAAATCTCTTCGGAACCTAAGTCAAACTTCATTGATTGCATTTATTGTAGCCTATCGAAAATACAGGCTAACACATTCATAAAACTTTGATGATTTGGAATGTCTTGACTCCTTGTTAAAAAAAAACATCTTGCTCAAAATCGTCTTCTTTGATTAAAACTCCCTAATATCTTAGGTTTGGTGAGTTTGTAATCATCGAAAACACCTTTTGAGTGATGCCTGATGACAAATGGTCATATCATATTTTTAGCGTCTATTAGGAGTCATTTTATAGTCATTTAGCAAGTTCCAATATATTTTAGTTGAGTTTTGTAATAAATTAAAGGAAAGAACATGGAAGTAGTAATTATGCATACAAGACCTTGGAACCATGACAAATCACCAAAACCAGACAACTTTGTGATTGTGTTATACATTTAGAGGATATGTCAAGTAATCTATAGGGGTATAGTCATTACGGATGTTTCAGTAAGGAGAAATGAGACAAGGAATGAAGAATAGCAAAGGAATCAACTACTGGCTCAAGCGTAATGCACACTAGAAGTCGTGTGTCACACGACTTGGGAGGGAAATTAAGTGTTCAGCCATTGGATCATGCATGATTGACATTTCCAAAAAATTAGGGAAACACGGGCCTATAAATAGATGCACCATTTTTCATTGGGAAAACACCTTTAGATGATAAGGAAGGTGAGAAATACAGTTTTCAGAAGGCTTGGAGCAGTCGGGAACATCTGGGGCGTGGAATCATCGTAAGGTTAACCTATCTTCATATATTATTTTTCATTTTTTTTTCTATGTTTAGTTGTCACGAGTAACTAATTTTCTAGGTTAGGTCATGTAGATGACCTTCTCTGTAGTTACTTGGATCAAGTTATTCGTTGAGTACCTTTGAATATATTTGAAATGCTTAGTTTTATTCGGTTAATATTTGTTCATAATGTTTTTTATGTGTTTACGAATGTCCATAGATCGATTTAGGTCTTGAATGACTATTAACCCTAGCTTTTGAGACATGACCTAATATTAATTGTTCAATCAAAATGGGAAGAAGAATGAAGAAGAAACAGGAAGTGATCCATACGGAAGAATGATGAAGAAGAAACATGAAGTGATCAATAGGAAAGAAGAATGAAGAATAAATTGGAATGAAGGGGATGTTTTTGTTCTCACGTTCGGGGTGTTCTGGAATGGAAGAAATTTTATGAATGTAACTGATGGATTTAAGAACATCCAGACGAAAGAAATTTTGATGTGAAATTTTAATTGTTATAAGCCCTATAGTGTAAATTAATTAAGATCGAACACCTAAATATAATTAAATAAAAATTAAAAGTATTAAAATTTACCTTAGGATTAAAATTGACTCTTTTTTTTTCTTCAGTCACGTAGCCTAGTGGCTAGAATTCACCTTTTTCAAGATGAATAAGTGGAATGTTCGGGGTTCAAACCCCGGCCCCTGCATATAACAATGCATGTCCCTGTCAATTGAGCTATGTTCACGGGGACAATTGACTTTTTTTTTAAAGAAAAAATTGAATCATTTATTTGAAATTTAATGTTATATTACATTTTGATCTGTCAATATCATGAGGGATAAATTACCTTTTAATCCAAAGAAGGTAATCTAAAAAAAAACCATTTTTTAGTTTTTAGCGCTTAAAAATTCATATTTAATTTATATCTTGTTAAAAAAATTCATTTTTTTTGCAGAAGAGTTTGTTATAATACTATAAGCATCTCAAAAAAAATAGAGTAAATTACACTCCCTTCTCCTCAAAGATACTTGAATTACAATCCTCTCCCCTCTTATGTTAAAATATACACTCCCCTCCCTTAAAAAATAAAATTTATACTCCCATCCCCTGTAAGATGCTTGAATTACAACCCCTCCCTTCATAACTAAATATGCACTAATACACTTTAATATTTTTAAACATAAATAATTTTTTTAATGATATATACTAATTTTGAACCACCATTTTAGAAAAATAAATTCATTTCTTTATAGTTTAAATGTCAATGATAATTAAATTTAAATATTTTTCTATTAATTTTATAATTTAGAGTATAAAATTAACTCTTAAATAACCATATTTCATTGTATTTAGTAATTTTTCACATATTTTAATTTTATGTTGAGTTGTTTTATATTTTATAATAGGGTTTAAAATTTATATTTTAATATATGGTTTAAAACTATATGTTAATGAAATTGTGAAGAAAAAAAATAGCAAAAAAATATGTATTCAAATTTTGGTTATATTAAAATAGACCCACAATACTATTTGTTTTTGAAGTGTGTTAGATTATTATTTTTTTGCTAGATTATTTAGAAATAAAAAATTATGGCTTAAATGCACTTTTCACCCCCTATGTTTCAAAAAGTTGTGATTTTGGCCCCCTTTAAAAAAATGGATATTTTGACCCCCTAACTTTTGGTTCTCTTTTGATTAGCTGATTTTGTTGGAGATTATGACAATTTCTCAGTCTCTAATGGTGTAAACTGGCATGGGGATAGAAGGATGCTGATAAGTGGAGTTCAAACTGGCATCGTGTTACTTTTGGCCCCCTAAAGAATGACCACTTATCAGTTTGGACTACACTTATCAGCATCCTTCTATCTCCATGCAGTTTACACCATCAGAGACTGAGAAATAGACATAAAATCAGCTAATCAAAAGAGGTCCAAAAGTTAGGGGGTAAAAATATCCATTTTTTTTTAAAGGGGGCCAAAATCGCAACTTTTTGAAACATAAGGGGTGAAAAGTGCATTTAAGCCAAAAATTATTGAAGGAGTAAAGTGTAGATTTTAAGATAAGAGGAGAGGGGAATGTAATTCATGTTTCTCTTAAGGGAGGGTATTGAAATGTTTTTTAATATATTTTGAATAAGAGGGGAGAGGTGTGTGTATTTTAACATAAGAGGGAAGGAAAGTGTAATTCAAGCATCTTTGAGGGGAGGAAATGTAATTTACACTAAAAATTAATTAAAAATTGTGAAGTATACACAATTTGATTTAAAAACATAGACCATAAGTTGTCGTAGAAATCATTTAGGAACCATAAATTGATGAATTTTTTTACAAAGACTAAAACTTGAAATTTGAAAATTTTATTTGACCAAAAACGAATTTAACCATTTTCTCAATTTCTCACCAACTTATTTGATTAGCTTCTACTCCCTCCGTCCCGCAACAGATGACCCATTTGAAAATGTGTAATTTTGACCTAACTTATTTTGACTATCTTTTTCTACTAATATATAAAGATAAATAATATCATATAAGATGTCGTTAGATTTGTCTCGATAAGTATTTTCAAAATATCAAATTTTCATAATTTTTTTAATATATTATTCAAGATATTTAAGCTCAAAATTATGCATTGACATGTATAATAAGGTCAACTGTTGTCAAGTATTAAGGGACGGAGGGAGTAATATCTAAGGACAAATTCTCCGTTAAAAAAAACAACGAAGTTTAACAAAAGATCAAAAGAATAATGTTAAATCACTCATCATAATCATAATCATCAACGTAACATCACAAAATTAATCGATACATTAAAGTATTCCATTAATCGATACTTATAAGCAATTAAGCATGATGAGTTGATGACATATTCCATTTACGCGTCTTGTCAAGAAAAATATATTCCATTTACACCTACATAAACATAACAGTAATTATTTTAAGAAGCTGACGTGTCACAAAAGGCATGCATCTGCACACAAAGTTGTAGTGACGGACACACGCACAGTTAAAGCTCTACACACTTCACAATCTCACCCCACGAACAGTCTCCCTCCATAAGGAAACAAACAAAATTCTCCTTGTAAAACACAAACATAACAGGTCAAAAAAACACACATGTTAAAATTTAGAATGAGACATGCACGTGGTATGTCACACTTCAACACATGTCACACCATTTTATATCTTGGAAAATATTCTCAACACTTTTTAGCCATACCAAAAATCTTGCCGAATTTTTCATTCCCAATTTGTCAACGATTTTTATACAAATGATCAACACTTGAATTGAATCAAATTCAAATATCATCAAATTATGTATCCAAATTCACAAGAGCAATCACAACCACTGATAGTGGAAGAACAAGAAGAAGAAAAGCCACAAGAAACAGCATATGATTCATCAGAAAAGATAGTAATCGTTGGAATAGACGAATCCACAAACTGGGGTACCTCAGTTCCACCATTTTCATGGAAGAAGCTATGGCTATTCACAGGACCTGGTTTTCTAATGAGTATAGCGTTTTTGGATCCAGGGAACTTAGAAGGAGACCTACAAGCTGGTGCCATTGCAGGGTATTCTTTGTTATGGCTTCTTATGTGGGCCACAGCTATGGGACTTTTGATTCAGCTTTTGTCAGCAAGGCTTGGTGTGGCTACAGGGAAGCATTTGGCTGAGCTTTGTAGGGAGGAGTATCCTAGATGGGCTAGGTATGTGCTTTGGGTTATGGCTGAGTTTGCTCTTATCGGTTCTGATATACAAGAGGTTATTGGTAGTGCTATTGCTATTAGGATTCTTAGTAATGGAGTTATTCCTCTTTGGGCTGGTGTTGTCATTACTGCTCTTGATTGGTAAGTCTAATTTACTAATTTTCCATTTTGCTTCTTTTTAGTTTACTTGATTGATTTTGTTGGATTTTTTGTGACTGCTATAGTTCCCAAAGTTTATGATTTTTATGCTTATGTAATTGCAACGTTTTGCTTAATCAATTCAAAATTTGTATTTGGTTTCATGGTAGGAAGAGATAAAGTGGTCTAGATAAGTAAAATTGATTTTGACACATTTGGTTTATGTCAATTAGAATTTAATTTGCATTTAGAATTGATTATAACTTGGAGTTAGGGATTGTAGCTTTTGACTCTAAACATGATTTTTACACTTAAATTTATTCTTCCACTCATTTTTATATGAATGTATTGAAACATAAACCACTTTACATTTAACTCAGTTTTAACTAAGATCAGTTTATTCGAAATCAAATTGTATTACCGTAGAACCAAACACACACTAAGCTCTGTAATATTTTCATAGGTTGTCTTGTAGCATGAGTGGGAACCCCCTTTTTCCTTTTGTTATTATTTTCTAAACGGAAATGATTGATAATGTCCTGGAGTCCTTTCTGTAACAACATTTTGGATGTTATGGTAACTCCAAATAAAACTTTAACTTAAGTGTATGCTTTGTTGCCTTGTTTGTTTGTTGCAGTTTTATTTTTCTCTTTCTTGAGAACTATGGTGTGAGGACATTGGAGGCTTTTTTTGCTGTTCTCATTGGTGTAATGGCACTTGCTTTTGCATGGATGTTTGGTGAGGCTAAGCCAAGTGGCAAGGAACTTCTAGTTGGTAAGGAGTTTTGTTTATTTCACTGATTTAGGACCTGTGCAAGATTTAAATTCTATGTAGCACGGACACTTCATATTAAGGATGTCTTTGACATAGACATGACAATGACACATGTAATTACATTTAACTACTTTTATTTTCTTAAATTATTATCAGTGTCGACGTGTTAGTGTCGTGTTCGGTGTTTGTGTCAATGCTAGATTTATAAAACCACTATCACTGTGTTTGATATGGCGTTGGAACATGTAAAAGCACGGTAGAAAATCACGTTACCGTAAAAGCCATGTTTCCCAGCTTCTGCCTTTTCACGGTGAAAGTGCATTGGGAAGTGGTATTGGGTTTCCAAACGTGTGTTCAACACACGCTATATAAGTAAATTGTTGGTTTGGTTTGGTTTGGTTTTGCTTTTTAATTTGAATATGATTTGGAGTATGATTTTATCTTTGCAGGCATTTTGGTTCCAAAACTCAGCTCGAGAACTATACAGCAAGCTGTCGGAGTTGTGGGATGTCTTATAATGCCTCACAATGTATTCTTGCATTCGGCTCTTGTTCAGTCAAGGCAAGTTGATCACAGCAACAAAGGCCGAGTTCAAGAAGCGCTTAACTATTACTCAATAGAGTCAACAATTGCCTTGATAGTCTCCTTTATCATTAACATATTCGTCACAGCTGTGTTTGCAAAGGGGTTTTATGGTTCCGAAATAGCAAATAAAATAGGCCTTGAAAATGCAGGACAGTATCTTCAGGAGACATATGGAGGTGGAGTTTTTCCGATATTGTATATATGGGGTATTGGGTTGTTAGCAGCTGGTCAAAGTAGCACTATAACTGGTACCTACGCAGGACAATTTATCATGGGAGGTTTTCTTAATTTAAGGTTGAAGAAATGGATGAGGGCGTTGATTACCCGTAGTTTTGCAATAGTCCCAACCATGATAGTTGCGCTTATGTTTGATGCTACTGAGGACTCACTAGATGTACTGAATGAGTGGCTTAATGTACTTCAGTCGGTTCAAATTCCCTTTGCTCTTATTCCTTTGCTTTGTCTCGTATCGAAGGAGCAGATAATGGGCACTTTCAAAATTGGCCCTGTCCTCAAGGTATATTATCCTTCAATCTGCAGTTTGTTTTTTATGGTTACTTATCAGATACTTGTTATCGGTATACGTTTAGAAAAAGACTTGGTGATGCCGATTTTGTTCATTCTGTGTGAAATTGCTGTCTGATATGCCTGTGTTATTCGTCAATAAAATCAAATCTTAATTTACATAGGAATGATATAATTCAGAAGTGGCCTAGTATTGTTGTTTTTTTCTAGCAGTTCAAACAGAAGAAAATTTAGAATTGCCCATGAATTCGTAATCTTTTTTCACAATTTAGAGTTAGATTCTAAAAAGACAAATCAGTAGTCATGATTATACTGTCTTGTATTTAGAATTGAAAGGAGGTGTGGAAGTTGTGTATGCAGTGAACTAGTTTCATGACAGGTTTTCCCTCTACCATTTTCAGGTCATTCCAAGTACTTGATACATGTTTTTTTTATCCTTTTTTGTTAGTTTTAATTTTGACCATGAATTTATAATCGGTTCAGTATTGTGTGTTAGGCAGTATATTAAGTATCCTGCTGTTGGAAACTGCATATGATTCAACTTTGACTTTTACATCAACTATCTATAAGACATCTACAATGTACTTGTTCCTCTTATCTTGGGGATGTAATTCTACTTTTCACCTCATTCATATAAAATTTGTCTCATCAATTAATCAATACTCTTGTATTAAGTAAAATGCTAATTGGTTTCTGTCATGGATTCAGATTTTTTCGTGGAGTGTGGCTGCTCTTGTGACAGTGATTAACGGCTATCTGTTGTTGGAATTCTTCTCAGCTGAAGTGAATGGAATAATAGTTGGAGCTGTAGTATGTGCAATAACTGCTGCATATGTTGCATTCATAATATATCTTATTCTGCGGGCGACTACATTTTCGCCTTGGCAAAGCGTAACACGACCAAAGGCAATACTTAGTTGAGTGAATAATGGATCCTTAGCAGACTAGGAAGTAGTATTGTTGTACCAGCGGCTTTCATGACGCAATAGGCGGGGACCATCTTAGTGTTTGCCCTGCAAATTATAAATAATTCAGGGTATATTTTAGGTGTTAATGTGTTATATTGCTTTGAAATTTTGTTTTTGAGGCTTTGGAAACACATGTAGTGCTTGAACTTTGTTGTAATATCTTTAGGCTACTCTACTTTCTAGCAAAATTGAATTAAAAAACTATCCCAAGCACAAGGTGTACAAAGGGAAAAGAGATAAAAAAAAAACCATTGGCACACTCAATGTGAGTAAGTCAGATATACACAATTGCTTATGCAATAAAACTGGACAGCCTCAACAGTCAACCGCACAAAACACAGTTCCGGCTACACAAAACAAACAACCTCACAGCAGTAGGTCACCAAGACAATACACACACCAAGACAACAAATATTTTTATGATATCTTGTTTCATCATCATTATAATGAACAGTTCATAGTTCCTAATATTTTCTAATGTCAAAATATATTGCCTAAGGATAAGGTAACTATTAAAAATATCCTTTGTTCTCCGGACAAAGAGTGTGCCTCAATATTTTCATGGTTTATATATCGGTAAGACCTATTGCACCCTATTATCCGTCACATCCCAAAATCTTAAGTTATTCTCGTGCTTCAAGATATTTGTCTCACTTCATATTCCAACAACTTTCTTGTCTTTATACAAGAATGTTGCCTCTGATTTAAAAAGGCGAAGCTAGATTAGGGTTTTGGGTTTTCACAACAAAAGAATAGGAGAGGATCATGAAAAGTTCGTCATAAGATTACTTTCAATGATTCCAAGACAAGGGAGAACTACTCACTAATCGTAGTGATGGGCATTCTAAATAAAAATAAGAGAAATGATAAAGAGTGCTCATGTGACACTTGTTAAGGAAACTAATATAGAAATGTTGTGTTGGGAAGCGGTGAAAATTAATATATTCAACTTTTTAAAAGTTAAAAAATCGTTGTTATCAAAATTTCTACTTTTTATTTTCTTAACTACGGCCAGTTAGCACTTAGCATGATCATAAAAATATAAACAAGAAAATAAACTAATGTGAAGCCCTTTACAAAATGGCTCATAATTCTACATGAAGGTTATTGTTGTAGGCAATATGACCATGAAATCCAATTATGCAATAATCACTATCAAATCGCACCAAGCCACCCAAACCAACAACTCTAGGATTCCCAATAGCGTTACCATAAACATTATGATTCATAACATCTTCCTTATAATCATCCCAAGTCACCATTTTAAGCTCTCTCTGAAGAGTATGAGGCAGGTAACAAAATCTAATTAAAGAATTATGAGAATGAACAACCAAAGTAAGTTTAAAAATTGGACAAGATTCTTTAGCGATACAGATAGAATTTCTAGCTCTCCAAGTCCAACAAATTCCAGCAAGGAAAATGGAGCTAGAATCTCCAATGGCATGACTTTAGGAAATTAAAACTATTAGTGTGATTGAAAAAAATGGAAGACTCATTGTCATTCATGCATATGGTACAAGTATTAGATTACAACATAGGTCGATGATGCATGACATCGTAAGTAGGGGTTGAATTGTGAACTCAAAAACCTAACTTTGTCATGGATCTTTGCTTCCAATTCCAGCACCAAGAATATGCAGGGGACTTAAGGAACTAATGAGACAAAATTCAGCTATCTATATCAAAACCATTAATCTTTGCTTGCCAAGTAAAAGTATCAGTCACACTATCATTAAGATGAACATAGGAAAAGTTGAGGAAAGCATCCAAGTTTGGATTGAGGGGAGTTCTAAGAAGATGCAAGTTAATAATGTTGTCAACATAAACATCCTTGAATTTGAGCTGACCATCATACATCGCTATCTAATCAACAATGTTACGCAAAGGTCCCAAACACCAATTAGTATAGTAAAATGATAAAATAAAAAAAATAAAAAAATTGAAATACTATTTTAAAGTTTTTTTTTTTTTAAAGTTATACGCATCATGAAAAAAATATGACAATCTTCTTGATATAGTTATGTCAAAAGAACAATTATTTGATTTTTGTGGAAAAAACAATATTTAAAATTTAGGGCAGTCCGTTTTAGATTTTATTGGAAAAAAATCTGTTTTTTTAACTAAAAAATTACTTTTTATTTTATTTTTGTAGTGTTTGTTTTAGATTTTCAAAAAATCTATTTTGTTAAAAAAAAATCATTTTTAGGCTCAATGAAAACCCATTCCAACTAGTTTTTTCAAAATCTATTTCTTTTCTAAATACAAGGAATTCAAGTGTAAGAGTTTCAAATCTTAAAAAACTAATTTTTATGATAGTAAACAAAAAGAAATAGTTAGATTCTTTTGAAATCTATAAAAAAAAATCTCTAAGTTGAAACAAACACACCCATAATTGTGTCAAATGTACATACACCACTTAATTTTTTTAGTTAATTGAGTAAATAATCCTATAAATATTCTGAATTTCGTTTTCATTCCCAATAAACAAAACACCCTTTTTGTAGTGCCTAAAAAAGAAATTATAGATAATTATAAATCATCTACCTAACTAAAACCTAAAATATGTGTTGATTGCATAAAAATCATCCTTATCCTCTTCATGTGATTATCTATTTTCAATCAATATTTTAAAAAATAATTTAAATGTAAAAAAAATATTTGTTAGTAAATATGTCTATTTTTCGGTTAGATAAAAATGTTTATTTTAAATAGTTGATAGGATTTAATTTATATATGCACTACATTTTTAGCTAATAATTTATACTCAATACTCTATATAAAGAAAACTACCCATTTCAACTCTTTTTTGGGTTGGATTTTTCTTTCCAAAAATGCCCTCAATTTTCAATACAAATGACACATGTAACAAGTAGATAAGAATAAATTTAAATATTAAATTAAAAGTGTAACAAACTAGATAAATGTATCTATACTTACATTTTCATTATCTCAATTATACCATTTAACAACAACTTGTTCTATTATAAAGATTGTTGTTAGATCCTTCAAAAAAAAGAGATCGTTGTTGTGTCATTAAAAAAATAAGAATTTAGATTATTTTTTTTGTTATATTGTTAGTTTCATTGAAATAGTTAGTTTGATTTGATAATTGTTATAATTTGAAAGCAAAAAACATTTATTTTTTAATTTTAATCAAAATTAAAATTTCATAAAAAAAACACCGTTTATAATTTTCAAACGTTAGCGTAATAAAAAGAGCGGAAAGACGGGTACGTGTGCCTGTCTTTCGCTAGTGTACTATATATAAAGAAAATAACATGTTTTAGCTCTTTTCTTTTAAAAAAAAATTGCCACTTTTGGACTGACTTTTATCTTTTTTAATCTTACCATCGACTTTCAATACAAATAAAATAGCACATATAACAAATAGATAACAGTAAATTCAAATATTATAATAAAAGGGTAACAAATACGATATAAGTATATAACAGATAGATAAAAGTAAATTCAAATATTAAAATAAAAGTATAACAAATATGATATGAGTATATATATGTCTAGATTTTTTTTCTTTTATTCTTTAAAAAGTGTAACAAACTAGATGAGTATATTTATACTTACTTTTTTATTATTTCAATTATACATTTAAACAATTTTTTCTATAATAAAGATTGTTGTTGGTGTCATTAAAAAAAATAAGAATTTAGATTATATTTTTTTGTTAAATTGTTGGTGTCGTTGAAATAGATAACCATAGTTAAAAAAAAATATATTTTTACTTTTAATCAAAATTATAATTTCATAAAAAAAAAACACCATTCATAATATTCAAACGTTAGCGCAATAAAAAAAACGGAACTAATAATATATTACAAAAATACCAAAAAAAAAATGTCTGGCCAACAACTTCAGTTTGTAAAGCTAACTACTTTGCGGAATCACATTTATTCCGGTCGTTTGTACTTTGCCGTCGTTGTTTCACCGCCTCTGCCAATGAAAGCTTCTATTTGCCGCGACCGCATCTTCAGTCTGTGTGAGTGAATTAGATGATTTTTTCAAAACTAACATGTTGAATCCCTAATATTGGTTCTGTTCAAGTGATCAAACTAATTGTGATTTGTGAACCTGTTTATGAACTTGCCTTTCTCTATTTTAGATTCTGTATAGTGGTTTATACTCCATTAGGCTTGAGCACATTCTCTATGATTTTTTGTTTTTATTCTATTGTTGTTATGCAGGACTTCAGATTGACCTATAAGGCTATGGCGACAAAGGGATCAAGTGATCAACATGAAGAAAAACAATACGAAGTCTTTGTTTATATTTAAAAACGGATGGAGTATGTTGTTACCTATTATAATCTATATTTTTATAATTCCTAGGAATATATTTTAAGGAATATTATAAAGTTAATCGAACATATTTTTTTTTAAAATACCTTAGAATAAAATCTGATCTTTATATTTTAAGGAATGTTATTCCTAAGAATAAATTTAGTAAACTTGAAACAAACACACTTAAATATTTGTCCGAACACCGGTTTACATCATATATTTTTTTTTAAGAAAAACATTAGTTATCATTGTAAAGTGTTTAAAATCACACATATTATTAATTTTTTTTATCGAAGTTAAATTATCTCACTTATATTAACATCGAGAAAATCGAACTTGAGACTTAAGAGGAGCACAATTTAAGGTCTTAAACAAATATCATCTGATCAACCCAAATAGATTCACACATACTCCATCTAGTCACATTTATAAACAAAAAACAAATTTTTAAATTCATTGAATAACTAATGTTTCTAATCTATAAATATAATCAGATACATTAATTGTTCAACGAACTTAAAACGTTGTATTTTGCTTATAATTCTGAATAGAGCGGGTATTATTAGTTGTGATGACAATGTAATTTTATTTTTTTTTACAGTACCATATGAAAATTAATCTAACAACTAATTAATAATTTTTTTTAAAACTCGATATCCGATCTAAGAATCGACTAATTCAAGGGAACCAATCTCATCGTCCACTTGTGTGGGCCCCACTTAAAGCCAGAGCAAGGATCTGTATGGACTTGCCCACCAAAATTGACACCAGAGGGAATTGAACTTGAGACTCTTAGAGAAGCAAATTCCAACATCTCAAGCCAACCACTAGACCAATCCCAGATGAGTTACAACTAATTAATAATTACTAACATTTTCTTACAAATCTTCTAAAAAAAAAGTAATTACTATTATTTTTCATTAAAAAAATGTAAATTTTTTCACAAGTACCATATGAAAATTAAATTCTAACCAATAAATATTTTTATTTTTTCTATCAAAAATAATTAATTATATAGATTTTTTTGTATATTTTTTACCAATCTACAAAAGAACCCTTACCCTTCTCTTGGAAGTTCGAAGAGCATATCCAGGTTTTATACCTTTCTTCAACATATTGTTTCGCCACTGTACTTTCTTCCTCAAACATACACCGCTCAGAGTAGGATTTTGAATCGTCGCAACCGCATCCAAAATTTCAAATTGGGGCTAAAACAAGACTCAACACCTTCTTGTTTCGCATAGCAACGATTTTCTTGCATCATAACTGAGGTATTTTTCTTTTCACGCATGTTTCTTCTACATTTTTAACTGAATGTTTAGGTTTTGCGTTTTTACACCAATTAGGTTTATTGTTTTTATTCACCAAATACGTTAGTGGGTTTCAAAGCTCTATTGAAATGGTAGGGTTTCGTTTTTTTTTTTTTTTTTTGTTTTTTTTTTTTAACTTCAACAAAAATGCAAAAGAAT
>Ga0228711_1007664_pt1 | contig 15535 bp, 9 predicted proteins | sample MedpolnodulmetaG_2_FD_177996 | JGI IMG/M metagenome (GOLD analysis project Ga0228711, IMG submission 177996) | Root nodule microbial communities from Medicago polymorpha collected in Santa Monica, California, United States - brown nodules | ecosystem: Host-associated > Plants > Roots > Nodule...
GGGGGAGCGAGAGAGAAACATTGTCATAGGACATATTATTGTGGGGTCCTCTTCAGGAGAGGACCTGCACATTTAGAGGAATTATCTGAACAAAACATTAACTTGGAGCTGTGAAAATCAAAAGAGTTTGGTTCATGACTATCTTTGACTCCACACATATAAATGTTCATCTCATGGCTGTTCATGTTTGATTGGTTTTGGAAATCGTTTTGGAACTGTTTTCTTCAGAACTTATCTTAAAGAGGTGAACTTTTGATTTTATAGATGCTTTCTTGTAAATAACTGATTCTCTCCATTTGAACAGAGAACATGGCAAAGGTTGAAGACTTTAGATGTACTTCATGATGCCATCCCTTATCCCCATGAAAGAGTAGGGCATCCAATGCATACCAAGGTAACTCTTATGTTTTGATGATTAAATGTTTACAGAAAATATACTCAAAAGTTTTTTTTTTGGTGCATGTTTTCTTGATCTCGACATATCCTTAAACACATTTAGGTTATATCTGTCATACAGCAGTCAATATGATCATATTAATTCGTCAGCTTAGAAGCAAATGCAACAATAATGTGTCAACATGAAATAAATAGAAGATCTGGACACTGGGCTTGTGTGTGTGTACAATATTTATTGTTAGATATAAAACTTTTCATGTGCTATCACCTAACAGCTGAAGCTTTAGTCCCCCCCTATATATGCACATAAATAAATAGATAAATTTCAGTACAAGGTACGTTGGGCCAGTGCTTTGGCCATGTTTCATGCCCAAGTAATTCTCATGAGTTGCCATTTTTCACCAGATGACTGGCTTGTGATAGTTGAATTGTTTCCTTTGTTTGCTAGTGTTTTTTGTTTGTTTTTTTCTTTTGCAGCTTGTGCTATGATAATAGTTTTCAATTTGCCAAAGTTACCCCACCGTTTTGTGTCCTGCGCTATTGGAAGTTCTGTCTCTTTATCTGAATAAATTACCGTCAAGCTTCTAACAAAAGTGATAGAATCCAAATCCATCACTAATATCACTAACAACACTAATATCGACTGTTTCAAAAAAAAATGATGTGAACTTGTTAAAATCTACGCCTATGATTTTCTCATTAATTATTCAGATTATTGAGATGCTTCACTTTTCTGTCTAATATGAACTCCTCACTTTGGAAGAGTTAAATCGTGGTTTGGGTGATTAGCTTCTCAATTATTAAACTGATCTCTGTTTTCCTCTCCTTGTACTACAAACATATTAAGTGTTTTTACGTGAAAAAAATGCAGGTAGTGCGTAGATGCTTCTGGTCTAGGGGGGAGGCGCCTTCGATTGGTTGGGTATACTGTGGGTCTCATAATTTTAGTGCTGCTGCCTGGGGTCGACAAATTTCAAATCCATTTGGTACAAAAGCAGATGGACCTCACAAAGGAGACCCATCTGTGAATTCTGGGCTTCATATTTGCAATTATGAACTTGGGATTATATTTGCTTTTCCTCCATCAGAAAATAATGAATGTCCTAAAGCTAAAAGCACAAAATTAGATGATATTGTTCTGCCATATGTTGTTCCTGCTCCTAAATATGGATCTCTAGATAAGCCAGCTACAAAGCTTGCAATGAGAGAGGTAATGACTGAACTTGCAGAGCGAGAAGGGGAGAAACAAGCTGAAGAAGAAATGATGGAAGAGATTCTTGAGGAAGAGGAAGAAATAGAAGAAATCAATTGTGTTGGAGAGGAGAAGGAAGAAGAGAAGGCATACGCTGAGACACTCTGGAGTCAAGTTGATTCTTCCCAGAACAGTTGAATTTTTGTAAGAAGCAAAATTTAGGAGCAGGAAGCAGTAATTATGGAGCAGTCAACACGAATACTTTGGTGTTGGGGGAGTCGAGTCTCTCAGTATCTGGTCGCAAGATGCAAGGGTGGCTTTGAATCTTTCAGAAACAGTTGCAAATGTCAAGCAAAATCTGAGATATTAAGATTGAAGAGCAAAGCTGTTGACCTCCTGCCAGGAGAAACTGATTAAGACTTTTTTTATTGAATCGGCAAATATTATTTAAGACATAGCCTGCTCAAGACGCGCAATTGGCTTACGAGAAACTGAATAAGACTCATCCAACAACGACATGTGTGAAGCAAATTGATTTATATTTGGAGCGGGAAGTGGTATTTTCAACCTCATGTAATTCAGTCCATTTTAGGCATGACAAATTATTGATACACTTTCTTGCCTCATGTCCCAATCACAGTTGCTCTGGGCACCTGGCTGCTTCAATTCCACCTCTACATGGGTTTTTAAGTGAAATATACGATAGACGGAATGGAAGGACCATCAGTAGCATTTCTTATAGTTTTGATTAAGGATTCTATTGGAGGATTTGAAAGTGATGGTTACATTCAACAGCTCGACAATAAAAACTGTGCAGTAGCCTCAAAAGAAAACTAGGTAGGACCTATGGAAATTAGATGAATTGTGTATAGCATTGTAATTATTATTTTTCTGCTAGATCTTGATGATCAGTGTTTGAAACCAGCGACAGGACAAGAGGCGGTTGCTGCCAATAGACCCTATGTTTGGCTTAAAGAGTCCAATAGACCAACAGTGTCATATCTTATATGGTCCAAGTGGGGTTGACAATACTGAAATGGCAAAATCTTAGGTAGCATGGTATATTATATTGGCTCCCTAAGGCTTTCCTTGTATATTGTATCATTGATTAATATTGTATCATTAATCAATATTCAATTCAATAACATTTGTTGTAAGTAATAAACTCCAAAAAGGCTCATTGGATCGTGTGGGAAGTAAACATTTTAGTCAGTTAGTAGTATGGTTAGTGATTGTAAATCAGTTGTGTCAGTTTGCAGTTAATAAGCTCTGTGGACTCTACAAATAAAACAAAATTGTAATATTTTATTGATCATCAACAATAAACATTTGACAGTTTCTCTTATTTCCTTAAGCTCTTCAGCTAGCATTTTCACCTGATATCCTCTTCCTCTGATTTCAAATAGATTGTAAGATTAGTTTGTGTATACTTATGAGGGTAGTATAGTAAAAATAGATTTTTTGTTTTTTATTTATACACATTTTTTAATGTGTGAAATGGTCGAATAGATCAATTATTATTGTATGGTGAAGAGATTAACATAGCTAAGAGAAACTATTGTTCTATTGCTCGAGACAGGAACCTTCTATTTGTGTGTGAGTGAGTTTCAATGGTTGTATTATTTTGTCGATAAAAAAAAGCTCTATTTGTAAGTACATTTTTAAACTAACGCAGGTGTTTGACTCATGACACAGTCGCCACACGTGAGTTTTTGGCGCTGAATAGAATTTCGCAATCGGAAAACCACACTGAGGTACCCAATTCCTTACTTCCAATGTCAATTTTTTTGCCGCTGTTTTTCATTTTTCCCTGTTTGAATCTTTCGTACAGCGCAGAAGGTGAGTACAGTCTTCTTTAGTGCCTTAATAAAACTGTCACATTTAGGTTTTGTTGCATGTTTGCTCTTATTGCTAAGATTTTTCGGGTTTATGGATCTTCTATATCAAAAGCATAAATAAGCACAAATTAGATATGTTTCTGTAAAATGTTGGAAAATAGATGTTTCTGTTAGTACAAAGGCACAATGTCCCCCAAGTGGCCATCACAAAACAAATAATAAACCCAGTCTGTTTACCTTCTATTTGCACAAACTCGACAACATGGTAATCCTCCATTGGATGATTAACTCTCGCTTTCACTAAGGTGAAACCTCATTTTGTTGACCCTTCATGATTTTGACCTTTACCAGTGCTGTATGATGAACGCGTGGGTACATGCTAGATATAGATAACAATGTGATGGGAAATTAGTGTTTTGAGATCTGAAACCTCCAGTCTGACCTGTCAAACTCGAGGAACGATGGAGATGAGATATGTTTCAGTTATTTGATCTACATGTCTTCTCTTGCTCTCTCATTATAAATAATGAATCATACATGACATGCTAAACTAGTAAACTGTCATTTTGCTAGCGTATCTTTAGGAATTTGGGTGAACTTTATCGTGTTTTTTAGTGGGAAGTGTGATTTTAGGAAAAATAGAGCTGTTTTTGGAGTGTTTTTGAGAGAAAGGGAGTCAATTTCAACTACCAACGAATGAGCATGACCATGCAAAGACTACAAACTACGGTGTAAGAAGCATGACCATGCATTGCCAGCACCATTTGATGTCGTAATTAAGCGCAGTTGAATGTTCCCTTTTAATATTAGCAGTTGTCATTGTTTAGCACAGGCATAAGCACAACTACGCCACCTTAATGCACGGTCGTGCACTCCCTGCACGCCTATGTTGGTTTCAATGTGCCATTTCTGGCTTTGGATTTGCATCTCTCATTATAAAATCCACCTTCTTTAGTATTTATCTGAGGCGGAGTTCGTGAATTCTTTTGATGTATGTTCTGCATGTTCTTGCCATGTTTCTTTGTCAGAGATTTTGTTCATTGATTACCTTTCACTATTCGATTGCCAAGATAGCATAAGGATTTATGAATCTAGTATTTGTTATTGAGTCTTTTTTAGAATAATTAACAGGACTTAGTCCTGTATTGTTTATGCGCACTCACTCTTGGTGAGACAGCTCAGGATGCTATAGTTTATTTAAAAGGAAATGTTTTTCTATTATGCATTAGAAGAACAACAAAAATATTCTTGTAGTAATTTAGTGAATGATTATTGCTACTGTTTTTTTTGGGTCTGTTGCATACTTCCCATTACCCATTTTTCCATATCAGGTTTGTGTGGATTAGTGAATTGATCCAATACTTTTTCCACTGAATGTCCTGATGATTTCATGCTATTCATAGTTGGTTTGCTCTTTGTCACTAATCAAAAACTTTTTCATTCTTTTCGTACTGAGATGACTCCAATTTGATTTGCTTTCTACTTTGATTGACCGTTTTCAATTTGTCTCTATTTTTTAGTTATAATATTTTTGTTTAGCTAACTCGCTGTAATTAGGGTCTGACTCCTAGTAGACGCCCCAAAGTATCTTGCGGCTTAAGCCTTTTGGACTCGCTATGAAATTAATCCTGAAATGAGACAGCATGACATAGTTACAATATGTTATCCTTGTTATTGTGTCGCAATGGAAGATATAATGCGCGGATATTTTTTTAAGGTCATACTTTTATATGCAGAGAAAGGGAGAGTCATACAAAGACATGTCTTTTTATATTTTTTACAAAGCTGAATATCTCCATGGTTTGGTTTAATGACTTTTCAGGTTAGGCTAGTTGCAAGTTCTAAGCGTGACTCTCTTTTATTTTATGCCCACATTTTTTGTTTCACTTCTTGCCAAATTCCTCTTGAATGAAGCAACAAGACAAAAGGTATTTTTTATTAGATTCTATTCATGAAATTCTGACGGCCATAATAATGGTCAATTTTTCCTAGTTACTAACAAAGTTTGAGATAATAGATTGCTTGCCTGTAATTTTATGGTTGACTTTCTAAATTACAGCTTGAAAGTTGAATATATATATATATATATATATATTACCTTTTGAAAGTGAATTACCGATGGAGTTGTTCGAGATAGAGGGTTGTTAATTTTATCTTAAAAAAGGCAAAAAAATCCTTAATTTGCAATTATCTTTTTTTAGAATCACTTATTCTCTTTGAATGAGTTAAGCAAATCTTTATTTGGCAGTTGCTGGAAGGAAAGTGTTGTGTGGTCCATTGCCCTTTACAACAGGTAGTTGATGTGGCAAAGCTAAATGGTTGGACTGCTTTTTTGAGGTCATAGATTCTTTGTCCTAACTGGCTCACAACCTTGTACCAGAAAGCAATCTCTAACTACACTCACTTCCATTCTAATTGTTATAGGATTCTCTCTGTCATTGAGACTTTTATATACTTCCTTTTTCCTTTTTTTTTTCTCATCTTATTTTCTTCTTTGGATTATATTAAGATACAAGAAAAGCAGCAGCGTTTACTTTACTGCCATCAAATCATCTTAGGTAGGCAACTACTTTTCCTTTCATTTTAGTTTTCTATGTTTCTTAATTATGTTTTTTTTAAAGCCGATGTGTTTGTTTGTTGCATCATGTGGTTTGGATTCATGTCAGCTTTGTTAATTGTTATAACTACAAATAATTTGAATTCATCTTGTATTTGTGGAAAATGAAATGATGCATAGATAAGAAGCCCTTTCCCTTGATACCACACAATAGGAACAAGGAGTAAATGAATATTGGCGTGAATTGTATATTTGTGTTGTTTTTTTACTTCATTCCTCTCAATTTAACGGTTCATTGTATATTGTGTTGTTTTTTTACTTCATTCCTCTCAATTTAACGGTTCAAATTTACATCATGTTTGTTATTCATAAGAGAAATGGAGGAAGAAGTCAAATTTTATTTGGAATCCATTATTAGAGATTGGTTGACTCCAAACTAAATAGGATTTAATAGCTTAGCAATGTGCAGAAATTTTATAAAATACATTTTCTCAACCCGGAATTCGGATTCTCTATGGTTGTTGTATGATACTGTAGTTGTGGAGAGCGTTAGATTTTGAGAGAATATAATTTAATGGTCTCGACAACTATTGCATCATACAACAATAGTTGTAGAGGATCCAATTTCCTCAAGTTGGGACAACATATAAAATTATTGCATGTTCAAAACATTTTTTAAAACAGAAAAATAACATTATTGGAGGTGAAAAAGTTAACCGTTTGTCTGCATTCCCTTGCTATATTTTTTTTTAGAGTTATTAATTTCTGTTAATTAAATGAGAGAGAAATAGAAAAGAACAGACAGGCAAGTCCAATTCTAAGACCTCAAGAGTCAAAGATAAACAGTAGGGCATAATGTGTTATGAGTTGCAAAATCTAATCTAAGGTACATTCTATTATAAGATAAACATAATTTACCGGTCAACAAATGCCTACCCTTTTCTAGAACATGATTATTAAGGGACACATAGTATAGTTTCAAGAACATGTCCCGTGATTATATACACAGCTCCAAAAAACTCTTCCCGAATCTAAGTTGATAAGACATACCCTGAATTATTTGATATGGCATGCTTTCAATAGGACACAGCATTTTGCTTTCACATTCTAAAGAACATGTGGGGTCATTATGATCTAGTCATGAAATTATTTTTGATTTAATCCTGCATTAATCTTTAGAGTCTTATGCTACAATAAATCTATCTCTGGATCTATAGTCATATACACAACTCCTTCCATTTGTTTCTCTTCACAAAGGACTCCTTGGTGAAGTGATTTTTCTCCTCTTATGTTGATTGCAATTATTTTAATTCAAAATTCTTAGGTTTTGCTTGGTTCATTAAGAATATGATGTCCTATTAACAGCTTTAAGATAGACTTTAATATCATCTTATGTTTTGAGTCTGATTTATCTTGACAAAATCAGCTTGTAAGATGAGCATTGTCAATAGACTAGATCTCTAGCTCATTTGAGACTTGAGTTTTTTCCAGTATATAGAAAAATAATCGTTGATCAAAACATTCATGCGAATAGCATTTTTCGGTTTCATCCTCAAGTATGTCATGGATCCTTTCATTGCTTGCTTATATAGTTTTTGAGTTTTAATATAACCATCATGAATATTTGTAGGTGAAGTGTGGCAAGCGAATATAAACCTGATTGTGATGGGAATGGAGAAGCCACCAGTACATGGTTCAACAACAGGTGATTGTAAACCATTAACAACGTTTGTTCACACAAACACAGGTGCATTTAGGGAAGTAGTGCAAAGATTAACAGGTCCCTCAGAAGGCAATGCAACAAAGGAAGACCAAACTACAAAGGTTGCACCTATTACGAAGAGAACACCACCAAAACTCCATGAAAGAAGGAAATGCATGAAGCCAAAACTTGAGATTGTTAAACCAAATTTACAATATCACAAACAACCAGGTGCATCACCTTCTTCTAAGTCAAGAAATTCTAGCTTTCCTTCAAGTCCTATATCAGGTAGTGGAAGTTCTAGTCTTCTTCCAAGCCCTACCACACCTTCAACATTGTTCTCTCGGTTAACTATTATGGAAGATGAAAAGAAACAAGAGTCTGTGATAAATGAAATAAACATAGAAGAAGAAGAGAAAGCTATCAAAGAGAGACGATTTTATTTGCATCCATCACCGAGGCCTAAAGCAAGTGGTTTCAATGAACCAGAATTGCTTATTTTGTTTCCCCTGGCATCTCCTAAGGCAAGTGAGAAAGTATGAACTTGAGGATGCAACTATTTCACCTTATTATATTTATTTATGAAGTATGTAATGACAAATCCCTCTGAAGAATACAAGTTCGAATTTGACTGGAATAATGATTTATGAAGTTTTATTTATGTCCGGACCAAATTGCATATTATCAATATCTCTTTTTTCTAGTAACAGGAGAGTTAGAGAAATATACTAAAATAAATTGAGATAAGTATTCTTAATAATGGAAATAAATATTTAATGTATGCTTTCTTCAATTTATTTACTTTTTTTATTAAGTAATTATGGAAAATATTTGCTTCATTGTAGAATTGTCCTTAAAAAAAATGTAAGTATATATCTCTTTTTAGTCATGGCACGATTAATATAGGAAATTGGTTTACCAAATCACCACATTAGAATTACTTCAACAAATCCCTACGAGCATAATTCAATTGATAGGGACATCGTATTATACATGCATAGATCGATGTTCAAACGATGGACTTCCCCACTTATTCACCTTATGGATGAAATTAGGCTACTTGACAAAAAAACAAATATACGTGAAAAATGCTTACAATTTAATCATTTCATAATATTAGCATAATTGCTCAACAGACAGTTTTGCTCAAAAGTCACACGATTTATCGGACCGTAACTATGATTGACATTTTTTTCATTAGAACATAACCTATATAAACTTATTCTAGGGCGAATAGAGCAATCATCTAATATTAGAGTTGTCAAATGAGTCGGTCTGACCCAACCCGTTTCGATCCGATGGACTCACACGTATAAATGAGTTGGAGTGGACCACCCCATTTGCTAAATAGACCATCAAAATTAAGTTTAATCTAAATATTGATGAGCTATGCGGTCTGTTAGGCCAACCAGTCCATATTTAAATATTATAGTCTTATTTAAATAAAGAGATACAGTGTACAATGTGACTACTCTTTTTTATTTTCTTTCTTTTCAGCATACACTAAAAAATATAAAATGACACAATGATTTCTTTACAAAACTATGTTTACTAAAAAAAAAATGATTCATGTGAAATTTTTATTGACAAGAAATGCACCAAGATTACTATACTCTTATCAATTCAAACACATACAAGAGTGTCACCCACGCCACGTGATTAAGAGAAGAGAGACATACAATTTTCGTAGTCTGAACCATTTATTTTTTAGTTCAAAAAACAATGACTACATTAACTTTCATTGAAAGTTATCATTTAAGGTCCTTAAGTAGTGCCTCAAAAATATTAGTTCACATTTTTTATTAATGAATTGACTGAGAGTTTGATCTCGATAAAATACATGATCAGTGGGCTAGATCAAAACAATATGAACACTTTTTATGTTTTTTTTTTTCCTTTTTGGTCTAGTATGGTGGATAACATCCATTTTAACAGCTCTACATAATATGTTATTTAGATGTATTTACAAACGGTCAAGAAGCTAACGAATTTTAGAGGCTAAATATAAGAAAAAATAATTTATCGTTAAAACTAACATTAAAGTTAAAGTTAGGTGTAGTTCCTATAAAAAAAAAAAAAAACATTAGAAAATTCGTATTTGTGGCATAAGATAAAGATTTAACATTAGAATTAAAAAATAAATATTGCATTAAGAAGGTAAGTTTTTAAAATTATGAATGTATAATTTTTAAGATTAAATTTTTACATTCAAGTTCTTGAATACCAAAATTAAACAAGGAACTAATCTTAAAAACGGCGCATGTTGGAGCGATCTAAAGCAAATATAATCCTTGTATTTTTCAGATACGATTCGTACAGATCCCCTGATTTTTCAGAATGCAATTCTTTGGTGGTCCGACTGCATCAGCAGCAGGAAACAATGGGCATATGTTATATGTTTTCAATAGGAATGGCATTTGCTTGCTTTATAGAGAATGGAATCGTCCCTTTCATACTTTGAATCATAAGTTAATGTTTGGTCTTCTTTTTTCTCTCAAATCTTTAACTGCTAAGATGGACCCCACTAATTCCCACAAAGGTAACCTTGGTTTTCCTCAGTTACCTGGCCAAGGTTGTTCTTTTCACACTTTTCGTACTAATACTTACAAACTTACTTTTCCTTTAAATATTCTTCTCTGTAATATATAGTTTATCATACAACATTATGCACAATTTTATCTATTTATTAGCCGACCTCACTTAGTGGTTGTTGTTGTCGAGACCATTTTATAACAGTTAGTAGGTTCAAGCTCGGTAGCACCGACACCACTGATCGAAGGTGCACGTGTCAATATCTGACACCAACACGGTGTGTGATTACTTCGAATAATTCATTTTTTCAAATGAACGTGTCAGGGTCATGGGTCATTTCACGTGTCCGTCTCAGTGCTTCATAGGGTTCAAGTTTCATCTCTTATAGCCGAACCATTTTATAAGACATTTGAAGCTGACATTGTTGTCATTTCAAAACCACCATTAACTAACTTTTTGTGCTGTGGCAATTTTTATATAGGAAATATATATAAGCTTTTAAGGCATCTAAAAGTGAAATCAAGCACCCTAAGAATCTAGGAAATATACATAAGCTTTAATGATCAAGTGTGCTAGTTTCGGTGATTTAGTTGTTATAAGGCCAAGTAACTGAAATTTTAGACCCAAATTGTATTTCAATATAGGAAATAAGCAGAATAACAGAAACAAAAATATAAAAATAAAAATAAAAAATGGCAGATGTATGAAAGAAGAAAGACGGAGAGAGCTGGATAATGATTTATGGGGCTGCTATTTGAGTCAAGTATGGAGCTGATGGGGAATGATGAGTAGGAGAGAAAATATATAAATAAGTGGAGGGGATATAGTAAAGCCTTTGAGGGACGAGGGAAAGGTAGAAAAGAAATAATATTCATGGGCAAATTCCTTTGAAAAATAGAAGAATATTTGTCTTTGCCTTTTAACTTCATAATTACAATGATAAACTTAGCATAGCAAAGGCAGGGAGTTGAGATTTTTTTATTTTGTTTCTGGGTATTAAACTTCAAAAGTGTTATAAAAACTGTTCATTATATTCTTGTTGGATGAAAATGGATATAAGGACTGTTCAAAATATGCTTGTTGATGATTTTGGTTATTGAAACATCTTTTTACTTTTGGATTTCATTTTTAAAGGATCAAAAGTTTAAATGTTTTAAAAACAAAAAGGTTTACCCATTGTCGTTTATGTTGATATATTTGAAATCAGATTTTTCAAAATAATGTAGGGGTAATTTTATGTCTTGCATATACTTATCAAACAGGGGATAAAAATACAATTTGGTGTAAAATAAAGTGGAAACAAAAACACCCTTGAATTTTTTTGTCACCAAGCAGTAACTAGTAACTTTTGCTTAGGAAACAAAGAACCGTGTGACGTCACCTGTAACAATACGCTGGCTTTGTGATAAACATGTATGATTGGCTATGGGCTTAGTGAGCAACGGGAAAAACTAAAGTCCTACATTGAAAAAAATAAGACTTGAGAAGAGTTTGTAAAGAATGGCACCCTCGCCTTACTAGTCAGTTTTGTAAGGATGAGTTAGACTCAATATAACCTTAATAGAAAGCTACTTTTACCCTCCCAAGGATATCTTATAAACCACTCTCGTCCAGATTCATCCATCCAGATGGGGAAAAACACCATTTTTTTCTTGCATTCAGATGGATAAATCCAAACAAAATGGTGTTTTTCCCCGTTCAAACAGGTAAATTCGGACGGGAGCGGTTTTTAAGAATCATGGGGGGAAGAAACTCCCAACTTAATATGAAATTAGAGTCTATCCATTCAATCCACCCACCGAATTATCCACACGTCAAGCCCTATAGTGTTGGGCGTGAGGGTGACATTCTTAAGAAAAACCAAAGTCCCGCATTGACAATGATAAGGTTTGGGTTTGGCCTAAACCTGCAGGTCCAGTTCTCTGTTTCTGCTGGTTTTTTCTTTTAATACAATCAGTTTGATCTTCAAATAAGGAAAGAAAAAAAAATATTAGGTCTGAATTTATTTTATTAAGAGTGGCACCCCTTACCTTATATGTTTTGTACGGATGATATAAGTTCAATATAAGAACCTAATAATGGTGAGGAATCACTTGATTTTTTTTGTGTTGCTGATTCATAACCAAATTTGTCGAGGACCTTATGTTATTATGCTGGGTACTCATATGCTTTATTCAAATTTTGTGTTGCTAAATAACTGTATTCTTTTACAGTTATTTTTTTCTTCTTCAATGTAATGGGTTCATGGATTATTATTCTTTTGGGATTTTATCTGGAAAATAGAGGTTTAACAATGGTTTGATGGATTTTCATAGGTCTGAGCTATTCAATGCAACGTTGGACCAGTATGTGAGAGGCATAGCATAGAAGCTGAGTGGTCGCAATTTATCATTATGGATGATGAACTCGTGTTGTAGAATGCCATGTTTTGCATGGTGGTGGTCGCTGCATTATTAGCACAAAAAGGTTATTTTGGTAAATTTGGAGTGTAACTGGATATTAAGTGGTGTTCCTATTAAATAGTCTAAGAATTATTCAGAACATGGGATAAGACCATGCAAATCGGTAAACTAGTAATGTATGTACTATGCAGGTGACAATGACAACAAAAGGCCGACATAAATGACAATGACATTTTTTCTTCGTCAAAGCAAAAAAATAAATAAATCTTGATTCCATCATTCTTTGCTTTGTAAAATTAACCTTTAATTACGGATTAAAGTGAAATGGGTAAAAGAAACATATAAAATGACAGCCTAGCATAGAGTTTGATTAAGAACCTGCAATTTGTTGTGTATGGGGCCATTTCAATTTTCATGCAATAAAATACCATAGCAAACAATGCATTATGCAGCAATGCACCAAGCCTGGTCTACCCCACATGGACCACATCATGATAAATGTGGAGAATATATCTTTTTTTGGAATGATGAATCTAATAATAGATATGCGAAATTTGGTCAAGCTAAAGATAATATTAAAATTTATCAAATTAAATTGTCTTTTCTCAAATATTGTCTCCAAGTGATTACTAAAGATAACCATCAATAACTTGATTGGATCCATTGCCTACTAATCCCAAAGCATCTCTTAAATTTAGTGTGTTTCTCATAGTTCTCCTTCCTATCCCTCCATTGCCCTTTCTCATCATTGCAGCAAATTCACTATAATCTATTTGTCCATCCTGCACCACAAAATTTTCACATTAATAAACAAGTTGCCACAATTTAAGGAATTCGTGCTCATTTCAAAATAACTATTACTGAAATATCATATTTATTGATAATTCGATTAAGTTATCAATAAATAAGATGCTTTGGTAATATGACATCATAGATTCACCAGACAAATTCCTTCGAGTCTTTCGCATTCATTATTGATCAAGTTATCAATAAATGAGATATTTCAGTAATAAGAACGTATAATAGAAAGACCAAGAAAAAATGCTTACATTGTCTTGGTCAATTTCCTTGATCATTTCATCAATATGTATATCATCTAAACCAAAGTCCTTACAAGCTTGTGAAATCTCATCAATGGTTATGTAACCACTAGCATCTTTGTCAAAATAAGCAAAGGCTGACAACAGGTTTTCCTCCCTCTCCAGCTTATTTAAATGAACAGTTGCAGCAATGAATTCACCATAGTCAATTGTCCCACTTTTATCAACATCTGCCTGTCACATGCCAAAAATAATAAAATCTTATTATAAACAATGAACTTAAAGAAATTGAAGGCTTTTTGATGAAATCCTCATGTATCATCCAACAGAGGCAATCATGTTTAAGGCCGAAAAGGCAACAACGATACGACTTTTTCTTAAGGAATTTATTTATCACCAGAGACCTCCCACTAGCATGCTTTCACTAGGGCAAACTCCATTGGGTTAAAATTAAGGCTTGCATAAAAAAAATGAATTATCCTCCCACAAAAAAACACTTACAGCATCCATTAGATCCTGGATTTCAGACTCCATAAGTTCAGATCCTACTCGCTTTAAGCCATCCTTTAACTCATCAAATGTTATGGTTCCACTGCTGTCTGTGTCAATCATCTTGAATAACTCTTTCAGGCCACCAATTTCTTCCTCGGACAGCCGCTCAGCAATAACCTAGGATAAAGTAAGCAAAAACTATAAATGATGTGGTATTGAGATTTGATGTGCAGAATACTACAAAATAGACAGACCACTTAGAACTTCCTGTTTCCGGTAAGGAATGACATGTCCTATCTAAGTACTTACAAACTACAGATACATAAGGATGCTTGAGGTTCAAGCTTAGGATGCAAACAAAGTGGCCTTTCACCAATTTGCAGATTTATATTAATTTACTGGAAAACATAGCATTGCAACAATGAAAATAATAAAATAAAGTTTTAACGAGAGAATGTAAAGAAACTTTGTTCAACCCAGAGTGGAATGCATACGGACTACAGAGAACCAAAATCAAGATATGGAAATCCAAAAGCACGTTATAACATGAATGTAAAAGTAAAAATAAGCCTTAGTATCAATGGAAAGCATCTAACCAATAATAATGGCTGTTGAGAAAACCATTGGAACATAATCCAACTGTTCTGGTCCAACCATGTAGATATTTTTGACTCCTGTGCACCCAATGCTCTTACCCTTGCTTTGATAGTAAAGGGAGGTCAAGAGCGAAGTTTATTTTTTATTTCATATTTTTTTACAAAAAACAAATCTAGAAAATGACACTAATGATTTTTATTATATATAAAATATCTTTCATACTTCCTACTTTTTCCCATAAAAATATATATGAAGAATTTTTGGCTCCAGTGAACTATCCCACCAATTTCTAAAAGGCAAACAAAATTCTGTCTCATATTAAATGTCATGTTTTGAATTATTATTTTTTTGTCACATTATTTACATATTAGAATATCAATGAAGCATTAGTTAACTTTTTCTATTAATACCTCTATTTATTATATCTTAATCTAACCTTATTTTCATATCAGACACAGAATAGTAGGCATAACAGAAAGATCTACAGAAATCTTACACGCAAAGCCATCTTCTTCAGTTTATTCATGGCAGAGAATTGTTTCAGACGTGATAAAACTGCAGAGTCGATAGGTTTATCAGGTGCAATGTTGTCATCAACAATCCATGGGTGGCCTGAAACAGAAATTCACTTTAGTGCCATAACCTTGCAAAAACCTTACATTTATAAACGGAAATAAAAAAACTGATTTAAGTACTGATGCTGTAAACTCATACCACTTGCTCGATATATATATATATATATATATATATATATATATATATATATATGTGTGTGTGTGTATATATA
>Ga0228711_1007665_pt1 | contig 15532 bp, 15 predicted proteins | sample MedpolnodulmetaG_2_FD_177996 | JGI IMG/M metagenome (GOLD analysis project Ga0228711, IMG submission 177996) | Root nodule microbial communities from Medicago polymorpha collected in Santa Monica, California, United States - brown nodules | ecosystem: Host-associated > Plants > Roots > Nodule...
AATGATAATTTTGTCAGTCTCATTTTCTGATACTCTCTACCACACAGCTTATCGGTGCCCTTCATACCGCTTTCTGGGGTCCCTCGTGATAAATTATTTTGAAGATAAATGAGGCTATTGCTTCTATTACATTCACCAAGTATAGTATCCCACTGGGTTTTTACTAGGAATTAGCCATCTCCACTTGCATGTGTGTTTTGCTTTAATAGAATTGGTTCATCAGTTATGAGTTTTGTAAGTTTGTCTCCTTTACTCTCAAGAAGTTGCTATTCAAAAAAAGGCAATTCAAATAGAACACTGATCTGAACTGATAAACTTTTAATTTGTCCAGTGAAAGCAAAAAGTTGATTACCTATTTCTTTAAGCTACACTACATTTAGTATGTTTTTCCCGAATTGACTTATAATAGCTTTTTGTCCTCTCTGTTTTTATTTTTTATGCTTTATTGTAATTTGAAGTTTACATGAGGTAAAGTAAAAACTACCGCTATGTGGGATAGACATTCATATACGAATATTCCAAGGAACGCAAGATGAAGGAGGAGCCTTGTTTAAAGTGGGGGAACCTCAATCATAATACATGCGCACAAAAACAAATTTATGGATGAAAGCATAAACAATAATAAAATAAACGGATAGTCTTATAGTCAAGCTCAAGCCAACCAAAAACAGTGAAGACTTTAGAATGAAAGTGATTAGTGAGATGCTTCTAAACAGATAAATCTCCAAGCTTGTATCTTTTGTTCTGGTCAAAAGCACTTCCAGCTTAAGAGCTCCAATCAGAATATAGGGCCAGCGGAGACAATCTCTTCAGTTAACTTTTGATCTTTCCCTATCTTGTAGCTCACAAATCCATCAAAATTGTTCTTGAATAGACCAGCTAATTTCAGAAGTGTATCTTGGTAGGCCTTCTTGTCAAGCCACTGCAGCAGTTCATGCAAGTACAGTTCATACCTTCACAATTGTGATATAATTGTATAAAACTTATATACTGAATATTAAGTATTAACTAACCGTGTTTACGGGGTCCAAGATTTCAGTTGGGACTCCATCTATTGCTGTTGGGATCTCAAGCCCAAACACTTCAGTTTTAATGTATTTCGCATTCAAGAGACTGCCAGAATGAATGGCATCAATGATTTTCCTCGTGTACGCTAACTTGATCCGATTGCCTGATCCATAGCTGCCAAATTATAGGGAAGAAAAATTAGTTTTTAGTGAGGAAAAAACTACCATATATGCAGTTGCATGTTAGAGTTCTCACCTTCCTCCTGACCAGCCAGTATTGACAAGCCATCCAGTAGCTCCATGCTTCTGCATCTTCTCAGCCAACATCGTCGCATATTTGGTAGGATGCATCATTATAAATGCAGCACCGAAACAAGCAGAAAATGTAGCTTGTGGCTCTTTTATACCATCTTCTGTCCCAGCAACCTATGCCATAAGATAAATTTAACTATAAAAACTTGTGCTGCAGCATAGCATCTTACTGGCCCTCTCAACAACTGCAGGGTGCCAATGATAAGAAGGCATAAAAAGAAAAGAAAGGTATCGCAAATACCAATGCCGTATAGCCACTGATAAAATGGTACATTGTTTGGGCCAAGCTCAGCTTGCTTACTGGGGGGAGTACCCCAAATGCATCACAAGCCAGAAGGATGGCATTCTTTGCATGGGGAGCAACACATGGTATCCTTGCATTAGGTATGTACTCTATAGGATACGCCGCACGAGTATTCTCTGCAAGATCAAAAGCTCCAAATTATTAGTAAGCCTTAATCCCTGATTCTTGAATCATATAATATAATTAGTAATATAACCAATGATTTCAATCTGTAGTTATTTCATAATTTTTCAATTCATTGTAATCCTGCCAGCGTTAATTAATACATTTAGCAATTTTATCGCATTAAGTTTTATGCTGACCATATTCATAGCTAATATGTGTTGTTTTACAAAACATTAGTACAAATCCATCTAAAATCTCATTTCCTATATGATTCAGTTTTGCATTTTTATACTTACCTGTTACAGATTTGTCTGAGAAATCTACATCTCGTGTATGCTCATCAAAAACAACATTTTCAAGCACTGCAAATACATGCAAACAAAACAATTGTTTGTCAGGTGGGAAGGATGGCACCATAGATTTTGTCAAACTTAATTGAAGATTGTTTGTTACCTGTCCCAAATTTGATGGCATTCCAGATATCTGGTTCCTTATCCTTTGAAAGATCAACACACTTTGCATAGCAACCTCCTTCAATATTTGACACCCCATTTTCACTCCAGCAATGCTCATCATCTCCAATCAAATACCGGTTATGATCGGTAGAAAGAGTAGTCTTTCCAGTACCTAAGAGATCACAAAATTAACTAGATTAATAGAAACTCAATGCTACACACAAACATCAATTGATAAAAGGTAGTCATCAAACTTCACCTGATAATCCAAAAAAGAGCGCAACGTCGCCATTTTTGCCCATATTACATCCAGAATGTAGGGAGAGAATATTGCGCTTCGGCATGAGGTAGTGCATTACGCTAAAGAGACCTTTCTTCATTTCTCCAGCATATTGTGTGCCAAGGATGACCATTTCCTTTCTTGTAAGATTCATGTCTATGCTAGTTGATGAAGTCATGTAGTGAGTAAAACGATTACAAGGGAACTGTCCTGCATTGTATATAGTGAAATCTGGGGTACCAAATTCCTCTAGCTCTTCTAGTGTTGGTCGAATGCACCTGTAAAAAATTTGTCGTATAGTTGTGCATGCTAAATCTAGTTTTTAAGGTTGCAAGAAATTATTTGGTAATGCTTAAAATATTTGTGTGTGAAAAAGATAGGTGATTGCATTAGTACTCACATATTGTGCATAAATAGAGAATGATAAGCTCTTGCAGATACTATTCGGACTTTGATTCTGTGTTCTGGATCCCAATTCAGAAATTGATCATTCACATAAACCTGAACTCAGATCAACTAACACGTTCAGAAACAGGGAAACTAGTCATTGATAATCATTAGTTGTTTTCTCTCCTTTTGTTTGATTGTGTAAAATATGAGAAAATAAAATAGTGTACGATGAAATGACATAAATATCACTAAATAAAATATAAAATAAAAAACTTTGGACTCTCAAAGTGCAACACATTCCTTCTCTTCTCTAGTATTTTTGCGAAATGTAGGAAAAAAAGCCTCTCTAGTCACTAGTGTCATTTTAAAAACTAATAGTTGAACGAATCGATAAATAAATAATTTGAGATGACATAACTAATATTATTTTTCATATAAATTAATGTTTATTTTAAAATACACTTATTACTATTAATACTTTATTTGGTTTTAAAATATTTCTTGTCCTCAAAATTAAATATTATGTTTATTTTCATTTATTTTATGTTAATTAAACAAGTTAAAATAAATAACGAATTAATGTTCATATGTTTTTTTAATATAAATAAACTTAATCATGTTTTATCAATAAAAAATATGCGACGTATTATTATACTATAATTGCTAAAGAAGTGATTAAAAGTCTCAATTTTAAATTAAAAGTGGGCAGAGTAAAAGTTTGATTAAAAAAGTAAGAAATAAATATATACTATATATAAAAAAAATAGGGGGTTTTGGAGAAATTTTGGGCTGGTTTTTTTTTTTTATTCAAATTATACACTTAAACATTTTTTTCTATAATAATGTTTTATTGTTGATGTTATTAAAAAAGATAAGAATTTTTCTTATATTTGTTATATTATTGTTGTCGTTGAAAAATATAAATATGGTTTGTTGAGTTTGTTACATTTGAAAGTCACAGATACATATCTATATTATATCTAAAGAAAACTACCTTTTCAGTTTTTTTGGGCCGACTTTTTCTTTCCAAAAATACTCTCAATTTTCAATACAAATAACACATGTAATAAATGAATAAGAATAAATTTAAATATTAAAATAAAAGTGTAACAAACATAAATGTTCCATTTTTTACTTTATCACTTAAAAAGTGTAACAAACTAGTAGATGAATGTATTTATACTTACTTTTTTTTGTGAAGGATTTATACTTACTCATTTAAAAAGTGTAATAAACTAGTAGATGAATGTATTTACACTTACTTTTTTTTTTGAAGGATTTATACTTACTTTTTCATTATTCCAATTATACCCTTAAACAACAACTTTTTCTATAATAAAGATTGTTGTTAGGGTCATTAAAAAAAAAGAATTTAGATTAATTTTTTTGTTATATTGTTGGTTTCATTAAAATAGATAATCATTGATTTGTTATAATTTGAAGGCAATAAACATTTATATTTTTTCTTTTAATCAAAATTAAAATTTCATAAAACAAACATTTATTATAATTTTCAAACGTTAGCGCAATAAAATAGCGGAAAGACAGTCACGTGAGTGCCCGTGTTTACGCTAGTATTTATAAAATATCGTTTGTAATTTACATGTAAATTTTTTATAAAATATCGTTGATAATCTACACACGTTAGCGCAATAAAAAAACGGAAAGACGGACACATAATTGTCCGTCTTTTTATCTAGAATATAAAAATAATAAGTTATATATAGTACCAGAAAATATTTTATAATGACTGAAATAGATATGGAAAAGTTAAAGTTGGTCTCTAAATTTGGTATTTCTAACACTAAACTAGCAATATTAGATACGATTATTACATTTTTCCGTCTCTAAATTTCCCAAGCGATTTTAATTCATTATTTGAAGTCTGATGCTCGCAAAGTTTTATGTTAATTTTGGTGGACTAAATTTGACTTCTTCAGAAAGAAAAATCCACCCCGATTGCACTACCAACCACTCTTGTATTATCAATTATTTAATAAAAATATAATGATTAAATAAAATAATCTATGTTTTTTTTCTTTCTGAAATTATAAAATAAAAAAAATTATGGATGGATCGGAATCGGGTATCTGTAATGGATATGGATAAATTGAAATTTGAAGACATGTCACTCTCGAACGCCCATGCATTGGCAGATACTTTCTTCTTATCTCAAGCAATCTGATTACTCATGGACACGTTGATCCACAAAGTCAACTTTATTATTATTATTATTATTGGAGAAGAAGAAGATCTTACTCACGTAATTACTCATAGAATCATCATGTTCCCGTGATAAGTACATTTAAGAAAGAAAAAAGATCCCAAGATTAAGGCATGGATCCCATTCCCTTACTTGATTATGAAGAAAATAATGTATCATTTCTTACCTTTTCAAGGGAGTTCAAGTAATCAACTGCTCTTTCTCTGTTGACTAAGAAGGTATGTTCGTCCATTTCAATATTCGGTGAACCCCTGGATTCATCAACATTATAATATACACAACAATTGGCATATAATTTTAAGATAATATTGTAATTTTTTTATATTGAAGAAGATTAGGACACACTCACGTCTTTCCCCACCAAAGATCATGTTGGGTTGTCTCATCCTTAACAACCCGTTTGTCACGTGGAGAACGTCCTGTCTTTGCTCCTGAAAGAGTGGCTAACGCACCCGTTGCTGTTATGAACGAACCCTTTTCGTACTTTATCGCTTGCTCATACAGCTCTATATGTAATTGAAGTAAGTATATATATATACAAAACAAAAATATTACATGCAATGATGAGTATATATATAATACCGGCAGGGGAAAGATTGTAGAGGACATGTGTGAATTTGAGTGCACTATCGCTAACATTAAATGCTGTTGAAATAAGAGGACTATGCTGGTGGTGATCCACGTGTGCACTACTCCCTTTGCTGGCTGGGTCTCCTTTCACCACTTTAGGTCCTGTCTCCCTTGTCAACGACGCCAACGATTCACTGATCCATTATTAATCACAACAAATTAATTAGTATTAATTCAATTCATAGTAACGATCATGATATATATGTGTAATGAAACTACGTAGGTACCTGATGGATTGAAGTTGTTGTCTTTGGCGTTCCTCTTCAGAAATAGAGGCAAAGGGAGTTTGTGTTGTTGTTGATGATCTAATAGGAGTTGACTTCTTCTTCTTCTGTAGAGAATGTAGCTCGTGAATTGTTTGGACTTTCACCGATGGGGTGCTGTCGTCGTGACATATCTCCGAAGAATCCATAGGTTTCTTGTGGGTTTGGATCATTGGTAGCCCACGACGCCCAACAACGTTGTCACTACTAGAATGCAATTGCAACGATCATGTTCATGTTTACCCTGGTTAAGATTACCATGGTCAGATATGATATATTCTTATCTTATCTTAAAATGACCACGTACCGACTGACTCATTCTATATTCAGGTCAATTGTATTTCTATATTTTTTTCTTTTACCACAATCATCGTGACTTAATTCATATTATCCAAATCGATCAAATTAAAAACAACCATTCCAAAAAAATGGAAAACCAACCAAATATTATTCGATATATTTGGACGTCAATACTTTTTAATAATTGCTTGGATTGAATTTAATATTCATTTTTTAAAATCAAACTCCACGCATAAAATTTATTAAGTAATTGAGTCCAATCATTCGATTCAATCTATAGAATTACACATACAATATTTTATACATTAGACCCGAAAGTATTCTAGCCCAAATTCACATGCCTAATTCTATTAAGGTTTCGCATTCGTCACACATCTTTGGTCCAATATAAACCCCAAGGTTTAGGATCCCTTCAATTCCATAACGCTTTCGAACATCAACGGGGTCGCTGGTTTCACTCATTGATATCCACAAACAGAAAATGAGTTGATTCGAAACGAGAAGATCACACTAGGAAGCATGTTTTTAGGAGGTTGTGTACATTGTACTTTCTCAACGGATCACTCTGCCAAATGAGAAGCTGTTAGACAAACGTGGGGTACCACACACCCCCTCAACGAGAGACAACTAACGCATTGTCCAGACGAATAGTCGAACAAGACTAAACATTGTATGTCATGTCGTTCGGACCAATAGAAATAATTTTGTCTAAAAATAATCATCTTGTACAATTTATTCAACACAAAATCAATTAAACACAAAATATTTATGCATTTCTATCTCTTTAACTTTTCTGCCTTAGATATTTATTTACATGCATTTTTTAGTTCAATAGCAAAAAAATACTCAAAACAGTTGTACTTAATGCTCTATATAGAACCCACAACTAAAAGACAAAGTTCTTTCCTCAACGTAATTGCTTTAAGAAAGAGAATCATAGTTGATGACTATCAGTTGATACCTTGGCTAAATATCTAGTTCAACAACAAATTTGGAACACCATGTGGGATAAACCAACTTTCACCACTACAAAATTCAATTCTCCATGTCAAGTTTATGTTCAACGTATGTGCCTAAGATTTGGAAAGAGCATTGGCAATATGGATCAATCAACACCAAAAAAGCGAGGGTAACAAAGACCGAATGAGCCTTCAAACAGTGGCGGAGGCTAGTATGGGCTGAGGTGGGCCACGGCCCACCCCCCAATTTTTTTTTCTATAGGGAAATTTCAAAAATACCCTCAGCTTATATTACTTTTCCGAAGTGGCCCACCCAGCATTCCCAGCCTTTTCCCCTTCCTCTGTTACGTTAGACACAACTTTTTCTCCCTCTTTGAAAACGCGACCTACCTACAAACCTATAACCTTCAACCCAAATCTCAGTGTTTGGTTGCAACTGAAAGGAATAAAATTTACTTCTTGATTGATAGACTACCCCGCCTTATCATGACTCTTCCAGTTTCTACAGTCACAACTGAGAGATCTTTTTCAACAATGAAGATTATCAAGACTAGGTGTAGAAACGAGATGGGAAGTGGGTTTCTAAATGATAGCATGGCGGTTATCAAAAGGGAAATTAGTGAAGTATTAGTTCTGAGTTAGTTGTTGATGATTTCAAGTTAGTTGTATCGCGTAACGACTTATTTTCATTTTCTAAGGTATGTAGTTTACCTTTTTGATGAAACTGTGTGCTTAGCGTTTATTACAACTAAAAAATTTATGTTTATATATTATAGTATATTTTGCTGGTCCACCCTCAATATTTTTTCTAGCTCCGCCACTGGTAACAATATTATAAATCAAGTCTTAGCTCCTAAGGCTCCTCTATTTCTTGGAGAAGAAGAATGAATTTCTTCTTATTTAGGGTTTTTTATGCGGCCTCTATTTAAAGAACGGGAGGGTTGCACTATTTCATTACTCCACATACACATACAATAGTCTGTGTTTCAGTCGATCGGATAAACAACGGTCTTTGTGTTTTAGTCAAAGAAAGAAAACAATCATAAGAACAATGTCTCTGCATGAGTCAATCACCAACCAAACAAGAGTTTCCCTCGGAATTGCAAAACATTTGTTCTCAAAACAATCAGAAAAGAACATCGTGTTTGCGCCATTGTCGCTGCAAGTTGTGCTCAGCATGACCGCTGCTGGCTCTGATGGTCCCACATGACAGCAACTTCTCGACTTCCTACGATCCAAATTAACTGATCATCTTAACTACCTAGCCTCACAACTTGTTTCTGTTGTGCTCTCTGATGCTGCTCCTGCCGGTGGACCTCGCCTCTCCTCTGTCGATGGTGTATGGATAGAAAAATCCCTTTCTCTTCAACCTTCCTTCAAACAAATTGTGTCGTCTGACTATAAGGCCACTTTGGCTTCCGTTGATTTCACATTTAAGGTATATATTGTATATCTTATTCTTTTCCCTACAATTTATGTGCTGTTTTTATTTTATGTTAATTAACTAGGATATACCGTCACAAACAGTTAGTTTTTATTCTTATTTTATTTCATTAGCCAATTTGGAGCAAATATGATTTTACACTTGAAGCATACATGAACTTTGTGTTGGTCTTCACTAGTAAGTATTATTTGGAATAACATCATTTTTTTAAAAATAAACTAACTAAAATTTAGCAACGTAATATGTGAAAATTTGATATATTCCTTACTGTTTTCCTCCATCCATCTAATTTAGCAACATAAGATGTGAGAATTAGACTAACTAATTATTATTTTTTTGATTGAAATACTCGTGAAAGAACTCATCTGATCTATTTGCATAATTGATTTTTAAATTTGATATGGTTTTTTAGGCTCCAGTAGTGCGTAAAGAAGTGAACATATGGGTTGAAAAAGAGACAAATGGCCTTATTAAAGAACTTCTTCCTCTAGGATCAGTTGATAGCTTAACTAGCCTCATCTTTGCTAATGCATTGTACTTTAGAGGAGCATGGAATGAGAAGTTTGATGTTTCAAAAACAAAAGACTATGATTTTCACCTTCTAAATGGCAGCTCAGTCAAGGTTCCCTTCATGACAAGCAATAAGAAGCAGTTTATTGAAGTTTATGATGATTTTAAAGTTCTTCGTCTTCCTTATAAGAAAGGTGAAGATAAGCGTTAATTCTCTATGTATTTTTTTCTTCCAAATGCAAAAGACGGGTTGTCAGATTTAGTTGAAAAAGTGGCCTCTAAATCCGAGTTCCTACACCATAACCTTTGTCTTTCTCAAAAGGTAATAGGTAACTTCAAAATTCCGAAATTCAATATTTCATTTGAGCTTGAAGCTACTCGTTTGCTAAAGGAGCTAGGAGTGGTTTAACCTTTCTCAGCTGGAGGTTTTACAAAAATGGTGGACTCTGATCTTGTGGGTAAAAGCCTTTCTGTAAGTTACATATTTCACAAATCTTTCATTGAGGTAAATGAAGAAGGCGTTGAAGCTGCTGCAGCCACTGCTACAATATTATCCAAGGGCTTTAGCTTTCCATCTCAACTAGACTTTGTAGCTGACCACCCTTTCTTATTTCTGATTAGAGAAGATTTGACCGGAACAATCATCTTAGTGATCGCTAATAGATAAATAGGAAACCTACTTTCTAATAGAAACGAGTGTAGACTCGTAGCGTTGCCTCAGCTAGACATATAATAATTTTTGAAATCTTAATTTTCGTCTTTTATATTGAATAAGTATGTACAAACACTAGAGTCTAATATATGATCTCACAATCATAATTCATAATCAAGAACCTAAATTTTATTGCACTCTTGTTATTGTACACTACAAGAAAACTGCGTTTTAGCGTCAGTCAAAAACCCACTCTAAGATGGCAAAAATTGATGCTAACACTGATTTAGCGTTGGATTAGCGTCGGTGTCGGGCAGGCTAAAGAACTCGAAGCTACTAGGTAGAGTCGGATATTTGGACTCCGAGGCTAATGTAGCGTCGATTATGCCGAGTTTATTTCGACTCTACAATGAGTCGAGGCTATTAATTTCAACATCTAAAAAGTCAACTAAATCATGTAGAGTGAGCCCAACCGACACTGAATTATTCAGTTAGAGTCGGACAGGCACACTCTAAAGTCAACATTTAACTAGTCAACAATATTTTGTAGAGTCAGATGGGCCGACGCTAGATCAATTTTTTTTAATAAAAAAAATTTCTTTTACCATATACCCTATTTTTCTTAATTAAACTAACCGGACAAGTTTTGTTATTAATATTATAGATAGATAATATAAGGAACAAGAATCACATAGAGACATGTGATTATCTATACTCTACACAATATTTTACCTGATCAATGCTCTTATAAACTTACTATAACCCTTAGTCTTTAACATAAGAATCACACAAACATACATAACTATGATGACTCGTTCATAACTCTTGAAGTTTAAAACAAACATCTCAAATCAATTATCCAATTCAACCAAGACAAAAACACAATAATGAAATTAAAAAGCTTTTCCTACATTAATTAAAAAGCCAAATTTTAAGGCTTAATTGCACTTTCGGCCCCCTATGTTTCAAGAAGTTGCGATTTTGGCCCCCTAACTAATTAAAATACAAAACAACCCTCTATGTATTGGATCTTTGGCAGTTTTGGCCCCCTAGACCAATTTTGACTCGGTCAACGCTGACGTGGCACTTCAAAGCAATGCACACGTGGCAGCTTTGAAGTGTCACGTCAGCGTTGACCGAATCAAAATTGGTCTAGGGGGCCAAAACTGCCAAAGATCCAATACATAGGGGGCTGTTTTGTATTTTAATTAGTTAGGGGGCCAAAATCGCAACTTCTTGAAACATAGGGGGCCAAAAGTGCAATTAAGGCAAAAGCTTTTCCATCATTCTCAACATCAAAGTAATCCTCGTGAGTCACTTCCTTCAAATCCTGCTTCGACTTCTTTGCCTACATTAATTAACAATTTTTATGAAAAAATTAAAAACTAAATTGAACAACTTTTTCACTATTTAACAACGAAAAATTTACAATGCAAACAAGTTCTATCACTCAACTTAATTAATGACTCAACTGGTCACAAATATATTAGGGATATTTAAAAGTTTATTTAGATAAAATTTGAATACATAAATGTAAATATTTAAAATTATAACTAACCTGAGGCTTTCACATGCTATTGATCATTTAAAATTAAAAGAATATACATAAATACTTACTAAAGTAGGGTTGTTGATGTTTTGTTCTATAATCTCAGCTAGAGACCTCACAGGAGACTAAGCGAGCTCTTGCAGATATTTGTTGATATACAATTTGAATTCTCAAAGTAAAGTTATCATTTCACCACTTTGAAGAGGGTCCAGAACGGTGCTTAAATTTTCTACTTCCAAATGATCCACCACTGTGGCACCTATTTGTCTTGATCTGCATATAAAACTGACACAGTGGTGTTAGTGTTACAATAAAATTTGATATTATTTTATTTTCATTTTATTGTTTGTAGTATGAATATAGTGTCTCCGTGTGTGCTAGTGAGAATCAGTGAGCAATTGAGGGGTGTGTGTTATGAAGTAGTATATTGTATTTTTACCTCAACACATTGAGATGATCCTCAAACATGGAAATGACTTTGGATCCCTTATGAGGAATCAAAAATGGATTTCTTAAAACACCTCTTTTCTTTCCTATGAGACTATTGAGGAATTGCCTATAACCACCTGAAGGTATAAACTTAGATGTTGACTTTGTAGCTTCATAATCTCTTGGGTCAAATCCAACAATTACATCAAGCACATGAACTGCATCTGAAGCTGTCCTGCATATTGTCATGTGCAAAATATACATACATATATTCTCACATTTAAAATTAAAGGGCAAAACTACATCAGCGGTACTTTAACTTAATTTAAATTTTTAAACAGATGTTTTATCTTTTTTATTTTCGTTTCATGTTAATCATTTATGTTTTAATACGTTTGATACTTACCCGATAGTATCTTGACGAGGTGAAATTGGTATGACACCAGCCCTGCTAGTTAGTCCAACAGTGGGCTTAATTCCCACTACTGGATTGTGATCAGCTGGACAGATAATAGAGCCATCAATTTCTATCCCCAGTGAAACTGCAACCATGTTAGTTGCCACTGAAATTGCAGATCCAAAGCTAGACCCGCATGGACTTTTGGACTCCACGTAAAGGTTCTTCATAACATAACATAACTTTTAAATTCATCTTTTATAAATCAGCGATAACATACTTCAAATTAAATCAACCAATGTCAAAGTTATCATATCACAATTGTCATTTATATTGTGAAATCAAATTTCCACTCTATTTAATGCTGAATTTGATAGCCAACGACCAACGTAATTAAGTTCTAAATTAGTAAGATTTTGCATTACATAACTACTCAAATATGTTATATACTCATATTTACTAATCTGTTATACAATACTTCAAATTAAATCAACCAATATCAGAGTTAACATGTTAGAATGTTCATTTATATTTACCTAAGATTGCTAAAAGCTAATTGTAAAAGCTGCATACAGCAGACTTAAATCAATGCAACAATGTGGATGTATATATCAAATCAATCTCAGGTAAAGGAATTCCACTCTTGAAGTACTCTCCAGGATATATCAACTCACAAGTACTCATTTTAGGCACCAATGCAACAAGGTGGATGCATAGATAAATATACCTATATTGAATTAATTGCAGTACACGCATTCACGACTTCAAACTTTCTTAGGCAGCTCTCCCTCAATTTCTATGCGCTACAACAGACAGAAAAAACTCCATATATATTAAATCTTCATAAATAATATAAGCATGATTATAACTATATGTCATGGTTAATATGTCAACTTAAACTGCACAAACTATAACAAAGTGTTGCATAGTAGAACCACATATTTTCCATGAAGGACAAATACAATGGTGGTAAGAAATTGAAAATAAGTTGAGGACTTGTTTAAAATTTATATAATTGGTTGTGCTTGTGCCACCATATCAGTTTCTGCTTGATAATAAGAGCTATCAAACCTTGTTTAACAATACTACTTTTTTTATTAAAAAAAAAAGAAAAGAAAAAGTGGAACCGCATAAAATTAACACCCGTTACAACAAATTAAATTATATAAGTTGTAAATGAATAACCTTTCATTTTTCTAAAACTAACTCGGTTTTCACAACTTCTAGTTTTGCATGAAAATCATCAACCATTTTCAGTAGTTCCTTGTTCTCATTGTATTTTACAAAGTAAAAACAATCAAAATTTTAGAATAAACTGACCAATCCTTCTAATAATAATAATAACTCCCTAATTTTCTTAATTAAACATGCACAACAAACAAAGCGAGATTGAACTCACAAGACAAGTTTTTTCCTAAAATTATAAATAATAGGATGAACAAGATGAGTAACTTGAGAAATTTATATACAGTATACGCAATATTTTACCCTGTTAGTGCTCCTATTAACGTACTGTAACCCTGAGTCTTTCAAGAGTTTCTTCAGCACAAGAATCTCCAAGACCTGGCAATATCTCCAAACAAGTCAATCCATACTGTACAAATTTATGAGGTTTCAAAGAGAAGTGAAATTAAAACCAATTTCAGAATCTTTAAGCAAACAAATATAAAAGATAAATTACATGATTAATAAAGCATGCCAATAAACCAGATCAAAATGAAGCATGCGTACAAGGTTTGTTCTGGGGAAATTTAAGTGCATTTACATTCCATTTGCATTACATAAAAATAAAAGACCAAGCTGTCTAATGTCTTCCTAAAAAATTCTTTAGAACAACATTAACATCCAAGTTTCTTTAAGGATAATAACATTTCAAATTTCCACTTGAAAATAAAAGACATGCCAAAAAAAACAATACTAATAATAATAATTTGCTCTTCCTCATGACATAAAACTTTGCTTTGACTTTCAAATTCAGCATCAGAACCCTCATCATCTTCCCCATCCACATCGTCATCCTCGTCAATGAACTTCTCCACGTATTCATAATCAGAATTACAACTTGAGTCTTCATATATAAACTCCAGTTCAACATTATTATATAATAAGGGTCTGAAATGTCCTCCCACATTTGTAAATCTTTGATTTGACTATTCAATGGCATAGACCAGGCATTGTGTCTGCAATAACAAACGCAGCATCATCCGTGAGGCCATTAAATGACATCCCTTAAAGTGTTAGCGGTTTCAAAACAGCACAACTTTGGCCAGCAACTCAAGAGATTTCTCAGATTGGAAGCCATGTGAAATGTCAACCTCCTCTAATAGTGAAAACTTCTTTGCAACTTCACACCATCCTTTATCTGAAATTCTCTCGCAGGATTCAAGTCGTATGCATCTTAGTGACCTGCCCTACATAAGTTATTATACAACACTAACAAGGATCATACACAAGTTCCTTAAACAAACTGTCAAAATCATTTTCCAAGCAGCCTAACAGCTTCTCCTTAGGCTTTCATCCTCCTGCAAAGGACAATAAACCTGAAAATCGGAAAAATGAATCATTACTTTGCTACATTATTTGTAGAAGTCACTTTATCAACCAATGATGTAATCAGCCTATTATATTATCAACTTGAAGCCACCAAATTTTGAAGCAGCACGTGCAATCAAAACAAATTTCTGCCAACAGATTAAAGTTTTAAGACAAAACTAAATATTAACGATGAAGAAAAAAAAAAGGGGAAATTAGTGGGAGAAAATTTCAGTAATAATGTGGGAGCACTTTTGGTTTTGCGTTTTGTTATATCACTTACTTCTTGTAAGCATTAAACTATTTTTGTAGCCTTGTATATGTATTGCAATAAGTTATTATTATACTCACTTGTTTCAAAAAAAAAAATTATACTCACTGCTATATGCAAATGACAATGATATCTCAGACAACATAGCAACTTTGGAACATAAAGGACATCTACTTAACATAGGGGTATGGTATTGATGAGTCAATAAATTAGTGTTTTTAATATGTTATTTGAGTCTATTTTATTTAAATTTGATTTAGTTTTATTTAAATATTATTTCATTTTTGAATTATTTTACTTCAATTGCAAATTATTATATTTCATGAACAAATATCTAAAGATTTAGTCTTGGAGTAAAAGAAAGAGGATTAGGAGCTGATTCGAGATGAAAATACGAAATATGGGACAAAAATATGTCACTCCCCAAAGTCAGAGACATGGCACGGCCCGTGCCACCAGCAGCACGGTCGTGCCAACCTTCAGAGTGCTCTTTTGCTGCTTTTGCTTCCCGGACAAGCT
>Ga0228711_1007671_pt1 | contig 15529 bp, 7 predicted proteins | sample MedpolnodulmetaG_2_FD_177996 | JGI IMG/M metagenome (GOLD analysis project Ga0228711, IMG submission 177996) | Root nodule microbial communities from Medicago polymorpha collected in Santa Monica, California, United States - brown nodules | ecosystem: Host-associated > Plants > Roots > Nodule...
TTATTAATTTAATTTTTTTTAAATTTTTTTTTTTTTTTTTTTTTTTTCTTTTTGATTTGGTCTTTTATGTTATAAAATGTTAATATCTTATCTTTTTTTATGAGATTTTTTAAATAAAATATGAGTTGTTTGATTTGTATGATGAAAATTTGGGGTTGCTTATGATTTTGATGATTATTTTTTTTAGTTTTTTGATAAAAAAAAAGGATAAGAATGTTGACATATTATAACATTAAGGATTAAATAAAAAAAAAAGATAAAAGACAAAAATGTTACATGAAATTAAGTTATGGGACGAATTATGTAATTCTTTGCTAAAAAATGCATAGATGGATACTCAGAATAATTGTAATTCATTTAAGAGATTGATGTTTACACATTAATAAAATATTAATAATGATTAAGATTATAACCCAAAAAATAATTAGTGTTTTGATGAAATCGTAATATGACATACAATGTAATAATTATTATTCTAAAATGACACTTCTTTTGGTTATGTTTTATAAGACAAATAAATCATAAGAGTTTATCTATTTAATCTATATAATAAACTAAATACATCAACTTTTATTGACTCATTTGTTTATTATAAAAAAGATTAGAGGAATCCAAAAGTCCTAACTCAACTGGCAAAAATGTCAAAATTGTTAGACCGGATGCCATGACATCGATACAATTTCACGAACATGTTGCTAAAGTACGATCTAGCATAGAGGTGAAGCAGCAACATTTATTTCCTTCGCATTTGCCTTGAGGCTTAGTATACATATAGACTATAGAGCAACATTGGAAATCACTACCTGGACATCCCACATAATTGAAGCCAAGATTTTCGGCAAATGACGACATCATGGTATATTGGTATGTGCACAATAGCCATTGGATTAGATCTTGATTGTCTTCACACGTTTTATTGTATCCAGTCGTGAACTATATATATAGCAAGGCTCAAGATCAAAACACAGTATTAGGGTTCTCCTATGCCATTCATTCACTCAAGGTTATTTTTTAGTTTTTCACATTTCTGATACTCCATTTTATTTTCTTCTCTTTTTCTTTTGATCAATATCTATTCTGTTTATTATTACTAAACATTTATTTGATTGCAGTTTTTTTCAATCCAACATGTCAAGCGGATGAACATACTAGAAGGTTGGTGCGATTAGTGGCTTCAAACCAAAATTACGAGGTCTTGTTTTGTAGTTTTGAGTCTCTAAAATTTTGAAGCCCTAAAATTTCGTAATTGTAATGAAGCTAATTATCACATGCTCCTTTTTGTTTTGCAAACTATTTGTTATCCAATCTCTAAGTCAAGATTCATTTTTATATATGCAAGGTTCATAATTCCCTTCCTTCTGTTTCGATGTGGCACTCCGATGTCAAAAGTTTTCGAATTGGATCCTAGAAGGTTCTTGTCCTTATTTTTTGCTCAAGGCGCGGTTTCTCATTTGTGTTAACTGTAATTTGGTTTCTTCATTTGTGTCTTGTTCTCTATTTGATCTTGTGTTCTCTACTATAGGATGAGAAGTGCTTAAGAAGAGAGAAAGATAAGGATAAGCTGCTCATTACTTGCACTCTAGTAGTGAGCCAAAGTTATTGGAGGTTTGTTCTTTACTTTTCGATACTATACCAGTAATTCCAGTTATTTGGTCTATTGCCATGATAAGCGGATTGCTAGGCATCATAGTGAAAATTTGTTACTTATTATCATGACTTCTTTTCGTGTCATTTATTATTACTGAATTTTGTTTCCCTTTGTTCACACATCTTATTGCTTTATGAACCTAAAGTTTTATATTGTACGCAGGACATCATTTTAACACTTCAGTTCCACAAATCTACTTTGAATGAATCTTGATGTTATATGCACGTAACCTCCACCATTCTTGGTAAAAAAAAAATGATACATGCAAACAAAATTTTGCTGCAATTTATGAGTGTCACTTGGCAAATAACGCAAATTGACACTCAAATTAGTCATCAAGGTCACTCAATATTCTAAAAAATAAAAAATATTAGTTAACTATAGTCAAATTGTTGATAGCTCCAAGTCTTGCACTTATTATCAGTTTTTCAACACAATTGATTCAATTAAACAAACGGTTGATTAAAATCAAAATTTTCTTTTAACTAAAAAGTTAAAAGGAAATATTTATGAGCCTTTTCTAGTAATATAATGTAAATCATATTCTACTATCTATACAGCAGCCGCACATACAAAGACAATAGTAGCGCAAAAACTTAGCTGATAGTTGTCATTGTATACTCACAATAGTCTATAAATGCTTAACAACATGAGAAGCTGTGCAGCTTTTCGATTACCTTTTATGAACCATTTTTTACTAGTTACAAGAGAGAATTTATCACTCCATGTGAAGTGATAATTGACTGGTGTACTGGATCTCCATGATAGATGTGCACAAGCTCTGAAGCTTTATTCTCTTTATTCACACATAATACTTTACTGGATCTCCATGATAGATGTGCACTAGCATTCATAGATCTAATTGCTACTTTTCCGTTCTAGTGCCTAACTATTAGAGGCATGATTGTCATTTGCCTCTAATAGTTAGACACAATAACGAAAAAGTAGCAATTGGGTCTATGAATGCTAAATCCACTTTGGTAGAATTAATCAGTAATGAATCTTTTGTGAATAGAGAGAATGCAACTTCAGTGCTTGTGCACACCTTTTTTGTGGAGATCCACTACACCAATCATTTCACATGGAGTGGTCAATCATTTCTTAGAACTAGCAAAAAATGGTTCAGAAAGGGGAGCGCAGAAAGTTTCACAACTTCTCAAGTTGTCACACATATAGAGATCATTGTGAATATACAATGGCGACGATCAACTTGGTTTTTTGTGACGTTGTCTTTGTATTTTACGGCTGCTGATACCTAATAGTAGAATATGATTTACAATAGATTACTTGAAAAGCTCGTAAATATATCCTTTTAATCAACCAATTATTTTGTTTAATTAAACCACTTATATATGTTGGAATACTGGTAATAAGTCTGAAGATTTAAAGCTAACTTTTTTTTTTTACTATAGTTAACGTACAACATTTGTTTTATTGTTTAGAATATTGAGTACCTGTGATGACTAATTTTAGTTTAAATTTGGGTTATTTTCCAAAAGGCGCATCATTTGCAGTGAAATTTTGTTTACATGTATCGTTTTATACAAATTTCGTTTACGCATCAATTTTTGCATGCGTATGACATCGAGATTAACATAAATTTGTGGAACTAAGTGTTAAAATAGTGTCGTACTTACAAAATCAGGTTCGTGAATCCATAAGATGTGCAAAGTACAGCCCGTGAGTTGCAATCCATTGCTATAAAATTATTTTCCCTTTTAATTGTCAAAATTTGAGCAATGAAGCAATCGAAGAAACTCTTACAAAGGTCTACAACATTTGTAGTCTTATGAATTTGATACATGTGGTTTTGACAAGTTCACAACATTTATACTTTCTACTAAATTGGATACATGTGGTTTTGACTTTGGTATTTGTTTTGTTCTATCTGCAGGTAATAAAGCATTTTGTTTGATTGGATTTCAATTGTCATCGATCGTGTTTTCATAGATATAGAGAATTAGAGGTAAAAGAACAACTACTACTACTTATAATATTCAAGAAAGACGAGGTTAAGTCAACTAGGTGTAGTAGAAATTACTTGTCCTAAGGACCAAGATTCCTATGATTGTTTAAGACATGCAGCTCCGAGGACGTTTGGACTGACATGTCTCCGAGGACGTTTGAATTGTGCATGTGTTGGTCACGAGAATTGCAGAGGTAAGAGCACTCTCTAACAATACCATATGTAATTTAGATGCCTTAGTAAACTAGGAGACCGAGTTTATAATTACTCTATTACATAGAAACAAACAATGATTTATTTTAGGATCTAAGAAATATGTTTGCTTACAATATTTGTTGGGCTGTGTCCATGATAAGTGAATTTTTGTTATGATAGATTATGGTTGGTACACTTGATATGATTTAAGACGATGTATTTCTGTTTGAGTAGTACATGGATCAGATCAAATAATCTTCAGTCTCTGTATCTTTGTTTGCTATTTAATATATTGTTTCTTTTGCTTAAAAAAATAAAAAAAGAGCTAAGAAATATTTTTGCTTACAATGCTTGAAGTGTCATTCCATTACAATGCTTGAAGTGTCATTCCATTTCAGGACTAGTAAGACCAAGGAGAAAATTGAGACTGTTACTATTAACATAAAACTTGGTTGGAGAGTTGGGACAAAGGTTACCTTCTTAGAGGAAATCAATTGAAAATAAATGCAAAAAAGAGATGGGACAAAGGTTACCTCCTTTTTATTTTTTAAGCAAAAGAAAAAATATATTAAATAACAAACAAAGAGATATAGATACCGAAGGACATTTGATTGGACCAGGTACTACTCAAACGAAAATACATCGTTTTAAATCATATCAAGTGTACCAGCCATAATCTAACTTCGCTTTGCATGCTTCTTTTTCATCAGACAAACTTTCCTACCAACGACTCCTCTCTTCTCTATGCGATTCCAAGGTTAACCCTCCTACTTCTTCTTTTTTGCGATTCTTCTCAATTCTTTTTTCTCCTGTCTTTGGAACTTCTTTTGATCAAATATTTGATTGTAGATTTCTCAATTCACCAACATGTCAAGGATTATCAACTTTGAAGAAGGATGAGATTTTATTCAGAAAGGTATCAAGATGTTCAACAACATAATAGAAGGTGAGACTCATATCAACTCTGCCGATTACCTGATGCTGTATACGTACGCTTCAATCCATGACTGAGAAGAATATATATTGCATTTTTCTTGTTTCCCTTTTAGGTTTTAATTCTATATTGCTTTTGTTTTGGTAATGTAGAACCGTTTACAATATGTGCACTCAAAGGCCTCCTCATGACTATTCCCAACAATTGTATGACAAGTATAAGGAAGCAATTGAAGAGTACATCAAATCAACTGTGAGTAACACTATTAAACATTGATGAAAGGGACTAATAGTATAGTAGTCGATATGATACTATTTGCTTATATGTTACAGCTTAATAGAGTATGCACATAATATCATTCTCTAGAGTATGATACTATTTTCTTAATAGTTCATTTGGTTGAGTATGTGATTTTCATTTGAATTTTCATGTAATGGATTTTTTTTATTGTTATTTCCTGGTACCCAGATTGGTCGGAAACAGACAGGAGAGTCTATTGATGAAACATTGATTAACAATGCATTGACTTTCTACTCAGAGATTGGAGATAGAACAGGAAAAACCGATCCAAAACTCTTTGCAGAAAGAGTGATTAAAGAAAAAGCAGCAATTTATAATATGTCAAAGCTATAAATTGAATAGCAAATTTTACTATCTTTGAATTGAAAGGGTAAAAAGGATTGCGTGTAAAAACGATTAATGCTACTTTATTTTCTCTTTTATACTAGACTACATAGATACTAAGTGAAAATTTCATGCTCAACTTGTTTGCGGAATGCCAATTTCAGAGTGATTTATAGACAATACATTCCCTTTCATATATTCTGCTCTCTACTGTGATAGCAAGTTGAGAAATTACATTCTCATCTTGTTTACCGAATGCTAATTTTCAGCATTGACCAGCTTGCTGACTAGCATGTTGGGGTATTGATTTTTGTTTTTGTAAGAAAGCCAGCACATTCTCATAAGTACGGGTTGCGCATGCTTTATTAGCTTGCTTCCAAAAAATGGGCTCTAGAAATTAATTTGTTAGGTCATTGGTGAACATGCTTTATATCTTATCCTATACTACAATCCAATCATGGAGAAATTAAGCTAACAAAGGTATTGAGTTGAAAGCGTGTAATTATTACTCCCTCTGTCTCATAATAAGTAAGCCTTTTGTAAAAAATATCAGATTCATTTCACTTTTCAATGCAATATTAATTACTTTTTTTCAATTATAACTATAATTAATACCACTTTCATCACTTTCAATTCAATATATTATACTTTCTATTTATGATAATGGTAAATGTACCAATACTTGAGAAGAACATTTAAAACCATTTTTCTCTCACCTTTACTAATACATTTTTCTTAATAAGTGTGAATGAGCAAAAAGCTCACTTAAACTGGGACGGATGGAGTATTAGACAACTTTTTCATCATATTGAGAACAAGAGTCCAAATGCAAAAATGGCTAGAGTGGAATGCTTGAGTGCCAAACTCTTGAACATCATAAAAAGTTTATCCACAAAAGCTAAGCTTAAAATTTCATTTCTATGTATTAACTTCGTTAATTTTAACTTAAGCTTTTGATGTTTAGAAAATTTATATTTAATGTAAAAAAGTTTCCCTCTATAATAAGTTTGAAATAAAATATACGGGTGAGGAATCCTACGTTATGGGATAGAAATACTATGTAATAGATCACAAGGATTATTGGGATGGTCTCAGAAATGCTATATTAATGAAGTCAAGTATTAGAGAGAGATTCATGATAAAATGTCACAAAAACGATCTGGAATGAAAGAATGTTTTTGGTACTTACAAGATGCCAAAGATTATATGTTCATCTACAGATGGTCAGATCAACTTGAAGTTGTTGACTATTTGGATTTAAACTTAGTAGGATATGTGAACTTTAAAGATTTCACATTTCATGGAAGAATGAAAAATAATTCATGATTGTTACTTTTATTATGAAGGCATAATTATTTGTGGTGTGCTTTGAGGATACAAACACGAGAATTGTGGTAGCGGAACTTTACCTTAGGGCTTGGTAATGTCGATAGTATGATGCATATATACCTTAAGTTGTTAAATGTACCTATAATAATTGAGAAAAAAAAAACTAACAAGACATAATTGACAAATTTACGTAATTAATTAGTTCATTTTTGCTTAAGAGTGTGCTAATTATACATGGTTTATGTTTAGTTTTATCCCCTAATTCATCGGTTCATCATTCTTACAAAAGTATTTATCTCTATAAAATTTCAAATTACTAGTCCCAATAGATTGTGATTTATTACTCAGAATTTAAATACGATTATAAAATACCATATTTTGATCCAAGTCTCTGTATTGGTACCAAAATTACAAAAATAAAATTGAGACTTGTTTTACAAAACTAGACTTTCGACGGGTCTTATCGACTGTAATATAAAGCAATAAATGATCTTTGACCCGTGTAATGTACAGATTTGATGTACTATTTACTATTCGAGTAGATTATTATTTGTAAATTAACATATATTAATTAAAAAAATTATCTAAAAAGGTGTAGTCTTTTTTTTTTTTTTGTGGTGTCTGGGATTCGAACCCCAGACCTTGCATATATTATGCATTATCCCTACCAACTGAGCTAAGCTCACAGGGTAAAAAGGTGTAGTCTAGCGGTTAATGGGATGAGACGCTTCTTAAAAAAAAAGGTTGAGACATTAAAATATAAGATATAAGTAACTTATTTTGAGTTTGTTTGACTTGTTTTATTATTAATGACTTGAAGGTTAATCGATTAAAAAAACCTTAGACGTTGATGCTAACTGAGGCGCGTCTTTTGATTATAAAAAATATTCAATGTTATACATAATGCATAAGTGATTCAACTTTAGAAATCGTACACAGAAGCACACATGATTTTGGTAACAAAGAAATTCTATATTACAATCAAAGATAAATAACTATATTTTAAACTCTATACAATAGAATAGAGAAATCTGAATCATCATAATATGACATGTGTTTCTATCATGTAATATATTTAAATTTGAATCATACAACAGTATTGTATACATATTTAGATCTTTTCCATTACATAAATAACATTATTTCAAACTATTTATCGATGTAAAAGTAGATTATAGAAGATAAATTTTAAGATTGCTAATACCATTCAAAACATTGAAACTGAAACAGGATTTTCATTGAACATGAAAAAGAAAATTTGAAGAGTACTAATACCAATCAAAATACAATGGGTAGTGAGCATTGAAACCTTCCTATGGCTATAATGTGCCATTTAGCCATTAGCTATGATGGCAAATCATTTATAACAAAACCCATTAGACGGATGATTTGGTGGAAATGAAGCACATAAATACTATAGATAAAAGGAATAAATATTCTATACCAAATATTCCTATGGAAATAAAAGCCATGTGGTTACGATAAAATCAATTAGAACTAAACTATATAAAGTTATCAACTTAGAATCAAGACACAATACAAATACTCTTAAAACATAATTTAAATTAAATACAAAAACACCTAAACATCAAACACTAAAGATTGGAACCACCATTTGACCATTTTTTCATTTTCAAAATTTAGTAGTATGTTACCTTTATGGAAAATAGCATAAATAAATGCAATACAAAGTATCTCAAGTATTACATTTTCGATGCAACTCATAAAATTAGGACGGTGCACCATTTTTTTTTATTGGAATTCAAATTGGCAAAGACATTGGAGGGGAATATTTTAGGGTTAACAATTTTAGTAATTAATGCGGCACAATTAGAGGGAAAATTCTAGGTTTAGATGTTGCATGACCTAATAAGCTTTAAGAATAATAAGGGACTAGAACATTGACCCGTGCGATGCACGGGTCCAACCAAGGAAGAAAAGTGGCGAATAAGTTATATCGTCTAATTGTTGTAATTTAATAGTTCCATAAGGAATATGATGTATTACATAATTAGTATTAAGTTGACATCGTTAGAGTATGACATCATTAAAGTACAAATAAGAGACATGAACAATTTATGCAAACACGTTCTTGGATTTACATGAACAATTTACAAAGCAAATTTTTACTATATTAGAATATATAACTATCTTTGATTTTTATGAACTCAAACTGGGAATGAAGATAGTGGAGGTCATATGTTTGAGACATGCTAACCTCTAAGGCTTAAGAGAGGTTACACACTCATTCAACATTATGTTACTTAAAATAAATGGTTTCAAACATATACATTCAATCCTAGTCAGGTGTGATTTACCATATGACCAACTAACTTACATTAAAAAAGGATAACTAATGATATAAAAGTATCTTGGCCATTTTCGGATTAAAATTCCATATGGATGCATGTTAAAATCATAAAATAAGTTGAACTTTTTAAAACTTGAGTACTATTAATGTATCCAAACTGAGTTGAACTTGTTCAAATTTGAGTATTTTAGATCCTCTAAATTTATATGTAGGTGACCTGCGTAAACTATATATTATGTGATGTCCGATAATTGTTAACTTGTAGAGAAGTAAGTTGATTTAATTATATTCTTTGAGGTATGGAAACATCTTGCTCAAATTTTACACTACGTCTCAGTCTGTTTGATGTCTTATAACTTTGCTTCTATCTTTTAAAATCATAAAATAAGTTAAACTTATTTAAATTTGAGTATTAACGATGTATCCAAACTTTGTTTAACTTATTTAAAATTTGTTTACGCTATGTCGGCGCATAAATTTCTTTGTCTTTTATATTTGCTTCTAACACTATATCAGATGGGATAATTTGCAAATACAGTATATTATAATGAGTCGAAATAAAGGTGACATATAACTTAAAGCAAAAAAGACATATTCATTAGATTTTCTTGGGATAAGGAAACATCTTACACGTTGTTACTGAAAACATAAAACAAAAATACATCTCTAAACCATCATTGGTAAGTCTGAGACTACAAACAGAAACAACTTAAAAACATATAAGAAAAACACATAGAACTAACGCAACTTAAAAACCCATTTCACGATAGACTTCAAGGTAAACAGTTTCATTTTTGCCAACCATCGGAGCACCCAACTTGATATGTGTACCTTCACTGTGCGCAGCTATCATACGCTTTCATTCACCACCATGAAAAGGTACATGGTAACAAATATGTTACTTTTTTTTTGCATTTTCACTTATGTTCACTGAATTTTTCGCTAAACAAAATTATTTGATTTTTGGCTTCATGGTAACATAGGTTTCACAATATAAAGGATGACTTTTTAGTGAACATGTATTCTTTTGTTGAACATGAGTAGCACACTTCACACTCCAGTTTACTCTTTATTGCAATAAAATCTTCATTAGCTTATTCAAAATGAAAATACATTATATGCATCAAATGGAAATATAACCTAATATGCATGAGTTGTAAATACGTTGAGATGAACCACTATGCTACAAATACACATTTCACTCAATACAATCAAAGATGTAAATATGACCACCACATCTGAATCTCATGTAATACAATCGAAATTCGATTTTATTGCATGACAAAGAGATGATTTCTCCTGAGAGGAGTTAAGCTTTAATAATAAGAGATAGACGTGAGCATATGAATGACATTCATTGCAGGACAAAGGGATGATAAGGTCAAATGTTAGAATTTATTGTGTGGTAAAGGAGCATTTAAAATATTTATCTTAAAGAAGAAGGTCAAACAATTGCATTTAAATGAGGAGAGAATTTTCGGATTTTATATGAATGACATTCATTGCCTGACAAAGGGGTGAGAAGGTCAAATGTTAGAATTTATTGTGTGGAAAAGGAGCATTTAAAAGATTGATCTTAAAGAAGAAGGTCAAACAATTATATTTAAATGAGGGGATAATTTTCAGATTGTATATGAATGGCAAAGATGCATTTAATGAATGGCAAAGGAGTGAGAAAGTCAAATGTGAGAATTCGAAATGCTTTAAGGACATTTAAATGAGAAGGTCAAACAATTGAATTTGAAATGAATGACATTTATTGCGTGACAAAGGGGTGAAGAGGTCAAACCTGCGAATTTATTGCGTTGGAATAGGAGAGAAAAAGCTTGGTTAAAATTAGGGTTAGGGTATGCAAGGGGGGTTAAGCTTTAATAATAAAGATGTAAAATTGATACTCAGAAGAAAAAAAAAAATTAAAAAGAGACTATTTTTGTTATTGTGACTAACGTCAAGATGGACGCTGCGTGATGTCTTTCAGTTTTTTGTTTTATATGTTTATTTTATCGTATTTTGTTATAACTTTTTTTGAAAGAATATATCATTATCAAATAAAGATTTAACTTATATTGTAGTGAAATTGTTCATATTATCACTAGATTTAACTAATTTTTTAATTAAAGATCTATATAACAATATACAAATATAATAACATTGTATTTTTTTTAAGGAAATAACATTGTAATTAATAGTTTAAATGAAAGGTATAATTAAAAGATAAAAAGTCAGCTTAACATCCCCTTTATATAATGATATAGATTTATATCTATAACAATATATAAAAGAATACATCCTTTCGGACTGAATTTTTCTTTCATTTTTAGTCTTTAATATTTAAACTATTTTATCATTTTTATAACACTCTAAAATTATCAATTAAAAATTAGTTAAATTTTCTTAAAATAAAAACATTTCATGACACATAACAACTCAGTTTGAATACATTAATAGTACTCAAATGACAACCGCCCTTTTGTTGCTATAAATAAGATCACAAGTGAGAGTAGGTTAATTTGGTTTTGCATGTGCCGTCTTTTTTCATAAAACAAACGTTCCTCGCTTCTCTCTCTGCGATTCCAACTTCCAAGGTTCATCCTTTTATTTTTTGTTTTTCACATTTTTGATTCTGCTCAGTTCTCTTTTCTTCTGTTCTGAGGAACTTCTTTTGATCAATATTTCATTGTAGATTTCTCAATTCACCAACATGTCAAGGATTATCAACTTTGAAGAAGGATGGGATTTTATTCAGAATGGTATCAAGATGTTCAACAACGTTATAGAAGGCGAGACTCAGATCGAGACTCAGATCACCTCTGCCGCGATTACCAGATGCTACATGCGTACGCTTCAATCCATGACTGAGAAGAATATATATTGCATTTTCCTTGTTTCCCTTTTAGGTTTTAATTCTATATTGCTTTTGTTTTGGTAATGTAGAACCGTTTACAATATGTGCACTCAAAAGGCCTCCTCATGACTATTCCATGATCCTGTATAACAAGTATAAGGAAGTGTTCGAAGAGTACATCAAATCAACTGTGAGTAACACTGTTAAACATTGATCAAAGTGACTAATAGTTGTATGATACTATTTGCTTATATGTTCCAGCTTAATAGATTATGCACATAGTATCATAGTCTAGACTCTAGAGTATGTAACTATTTTCTTATGATATATATAGGTATTAACATTAACATGATTAAAACTAATATGATTTTCTTATCACTAGGTTCTGCCATCTTTGAGAGAAAAGAAAGATGAACTCTTGTTGAGAGAACTGCTCAAAAGATGGTCAAATCACAAAACTATGACCTATTGGTTCTCAAACATGTTTGAATATCTTGATAGATACTATATCATAAGGAGAGGGCTTCCTTCTCTTGAAAAAATTGCCTTCATATCCTTCTATAACTTGGTTGGTGATGAGATTCCTTTGAAATGTTTCACTGCAGTTTTTTTTTTCTTCTTCTTTCTTCATAATTATATTTTGCTTTTCCTCTTTCCTCTTTCTATTTGGGTTTACTTCATTTTATTAATCTCAGGTATATGTTAAGATGCATAAACAAGTAATGCAGGCAATAATAGCTATGTTATTTTCTATTTTCCATTTCTACATTATTTATAATCAATTTATTTCTCAGTTCATTATAATTATTGATAGGAACTTATTTGGATTGACAAACCAAGAGATAGTTAACTTTGTTTGTCAATTATCTAATACTGGTGTTACATTTCCATTGGAGGAAAATGGTTTTGCTAAGCCTTAGTTTCTTTAATGATGCTTATGTTTCTCTCATAGTTATGTACTTGAATACTAGTAAAACTAGTCATTTAATTATGTGTTCATCAATCCATAATAGTTCATTTGGTTGAGTATGTGATTTTCATTTGAATTTTCATGTAATGGATTTTTTTTCTTCATTTCCTGTACCCAGATTGGTCGGAAACGGGCAGGAGAGTCTGATGAAACATTGATTGACAATGCATTGACTTTCTACTCAGAGATTGGAGATAGAACAGGAAAACCCGATCCAAAACTCTTTGCAGAAAGAGTGATTAAAGAAAATGCAGCAATTTATAATATGTCAAAGCTATAAATTGAATAGCAAATAGCAAATTTTACTATCTTTGAATTGAAAGGGTAAAAAGGTTTGCGTGTAAAAACGATTAATGCTACTTTATTTTCTCTTTTATACTAGATACTAAGTGAAAAATTCATGCTCAACTTGTTTGCGTAGTGCCAATTTGAGTGATTGTTACTTTGTTTCCCCAGATATATTTTACATGTTTTTAGACAATACATCACCTTTCGTATATTCTACTCTCATCTACTGTGATAGCAAGAAATTACTGGTCCATTTGATTGACAGGATAAAGAAACATGATGTGATTAATATATCCTATCCCATTTTAATCTTCTGTTTGATGCACCTATGGATAATATGAATTATTCATTTTACTTATCCTATTCTACACTACTTTCTATCTACGGGTGTGTTTATTTTATGGAATGAAAATGTATTCCAGGATTATATTCCAAGAATATAAGAGTGGAAGTTTCATTCCGTGGAAAGTTTTAAAAGAGTGTTTGTTTGATGATTTGAATTCCTTGAAATTATTTTTTGAGACAATGATATAATTATCGAAATAACCTTACTTTTTAAAATAGATGTCTCAATTTTATCTATTATTTTCAAACTATAATTGGCCATAGTATCGAACAATCTAAACTAATGTCTTTGGTAATTTAAAGAAATACCCTTACTTTGTAAAATAGATGTCTCAATTTTCTCTATTATTTTCAAACTATCATTGGCCATAGTATCGAACAATCTAAACTATCAACTCTTTTAATTTTCTTGTACATGCTACCGGTTGCATTTTGGCAGAATATAAACATTTATTTAATTTTTCTTCAAAAATAACATTTATTACATTTTATGATTTTAACGGTTCATCTTCTTACCCAACCTTCCACCAAGTCCAAGAAACTTATTTTATGCTAGTTCTCCTATGTCAAAAAAGCAATCGCACTTTAAAGAAAAAGATCCCTCCTCATGTATGTAACCACCCACCCCTCCTATCCTCTTTCCATTCATCATCTTCTCCTTTTTACTCTATTTTTTGAGAGATCTCACATGTTTTACATTACAAAGTTCAAAACTCACATCATTTATTTTTCAAATACAAAAAACACACATAATTTCAGTTCTTGATTCATATGAGGAAGACTCTAAATTAACCAAAAATAAAATAGGAAAACTGTTGCTTTCTTTGCCAAATCTCACGACAGTGTTGCAATTTTTTTTTTATAACACTATGAATAAACTTTTGCCAAACTGGAAGCCATGGATAGTTCCGGAAGGAACGGTGTAGTTTGTAGAGATATGTGATAAAGTTGCAGTTAATATTATTTTATTTAAAAAAGACAAAAACAATGTGTTATTTTGCAACTGGTAAAACCGGTTACTAGCTAAAGGGAAAAAGAAATTGGATGAGGTGACTAAATATGATTGGAGTGTGTCAAAAGAGTCTGTAAGGGAGTGTGTCCCTAGCATTTCTCATTTGATAATTTAAATTTATCATACATCAATTCATCCATTTTTTTTCAGGAACGTCAATTCATCCATGAGTACTTTTATTAATACAAAAATAGCATTCGATCAATAATAAGTATTAAAAGTGTGTAATTCTATAAGGCCTTTTAAGATTGATTACAAATGCATAAGAAACAAAACGTGGCATATGACTCGAGACGTGGTGGGTTTTCTTGCAGTTTTTCAAGGGTAAAAAGAAAAATGAGTGTTAACTGCTGGGAATAAATCATTCCCATCATTTGTGTTGGGAATAGAAAATGGGATGATTTAGTTGAAAAAGTTCCGGGTATAATTAATTTCTTAGAATGTTCAGTTGGTATGGACAATGCATAAAATATGCAAGGTTTGGGATTCGAACCCCGACCAACACCAAAAAAATTCCTTAAAATGTTTTTGTGTGCATGTGTATCAAACATGTGAGTAAATATTTCCAATCTTACATTCTTAAGAACTTAGTTTGCAGAGGTGAAACATACGCCCCTAAGTTTATGTTGGGTTATAATTAACATGAGAAATCCTAGTTTTACCCTCACCATTATCTTCTCTATCTGATTTATCCATTCTCCTTTCATCTTCTTCTTCCTCTTGTTCATGCCATCATGTATGCTATTATCATTTTTTTTTCTTTTTAATTCCTCTTCTCTTATAATCGATTTTAATTTTTTTTTCTTCTTTTTTATAGATTCCATTTTTTTTCTTTATTGATTTCAATTTCTCTTCTATCGATTTCTCTTCCTCTTTTTATTGAATTCCCATTTTTTTGTCGATTTATCTTCTTTTTCTATTATTTCGATTTCTCATCCCTTTTCAATTCTTTTTGTGTTGAATTCCTCTGCTTTGACCTCTCTTCCTTTTTGTGTCGATCTTTTTTTATGGATTTCAATTTTTCCTTCGTTTCTCTTGTCCAAAAAAAATCGACACAAAAAG
>Ga0228711_1007673_pt1 | contig 15528 bp, 11 predicted proteins | sample MedpolnodulmetaG_2_FD_177996 | JGI IMG/M metagenome (GOLD analysis project Ga0228711, IMG submission 177996) | Root nodule microbial communities from Medicago polymorpha collected in Santa Monica, California, United States - brown nodules | ecosystem: Host-associated > Plants > Roots > Nodule...
GTGAAATTCAATATTTATTCCTTTTTCTTTATCAAACTTACAATTTTATTAAATTAAAAGTGGTTCATTTTAGACCATAATTTTTAGGTTCATATTGGGGAACCCTGCATGTACAACAATATATATTTAATTTATTTATTTAATTTTAAATTTCTTAAAATTTCACATTTTAATTTTTATTTGATCCAATCAATAATGGAAAATTAAAAATGAAATAGTCTAAAAGTTTTTCGGAACTCACATTGTCGAGATTTTCAAACTATTGTACTCCCTCCGATCACTATTATAAGCAAAACTTAACTTTTTAGATATATTGAATAATTAATGTATTTGGTCTCTATTATAATAGTGACAAGAGGGAGTATGTATGTGCACACGTGTGTGTACAGGCCCCGAATATCATTAGCTAGTTTTTGGAAGTGATGCCAAACTCGTATAATTTGGTAGCAAAACCAGGTTAAGGATAACAATAGGGAATTAGACCGCAGACCTTAGATAAGTATGAGCTCGGGTATTAAAGTTGGAGTTCCACATTGGCAAGGTTCTCAAATTGTTGGATGAATATATGTGTGTGGGCATTATCATCTTATGAGCTAACTTTTAAAAACGATATTCATATTTATTTAACAGCACTTCCTTCAAGATATTACTCGATGTTAAGTAGTACATCATTGGGGCAAATGTAACTATCAAATTTGAAGAGTTTTACTAATAGGTGAGCGTTTGGTAGTAGTGAAAGTTGAAGGGGTGATTTGTGGTTAAAATGGTGCTAGTGATAGTGAGATAGCATTGTGTGGTTGTTATAACATAACAAATGAGTGAAGAAGAGGTAACAATAATGAGGTGACAAGGGAAGTGGTGGATAATGATTGATAAATTGTTAATAATGGCAGTGAGATGGTTAACATATAAGTGGTACAGTGTAGATACCGTGACGATAGTAGCTTTATTTGGAAAATTACAGTTAGGAGGATTAAAGTGAGGAGATGGAAAGATAATGGAAGGTGGAAGTGCGTACCGCCAAAGTTACAAGTTTTAAAAAAAATTAAATATGTTTTTAATCCTTACTTAATTTTAATAGGTTTTTTAGTCCCTACAAAAAAAATTACTTCTAATTTTAGTCCCTATAACAACAAAGTTTGTTTAATTATGCTTAAACTGAGTTTAAATTTTTGAAGGATTTATTTTAGACAAGTTTAGAACACTATGAAAGGTTCATTTACTAAAATTTAGAATTTTTTAACATTAAACGAATTAAATATGAATTTTTTAAAACGACAGAAGTTAAAGATGAAATTAACAAAATCTGGACGTATAAATCAAATTTTGCAACAATTTTTTGCAGAAGAACTTTTAGTAATGTTTTTAACACGTCTGCACAAACTTGTTAAAAAATCAAGAGTTTAAGTATAAATTAATCAAATTTGAACTAAGGAGAGACTGATACTAAGTGCAAAAAAAAAAATTAAAGACTAAAAAATCTATTAAAATTAAGTTAGGACTAAACTTAGATGTTTCCAATTTTATAGGATCAAAAACATATTTAATCCAAAAAAAATTGGCAGAACGGCAACGATAATCTACGAGTCTTATGACTAACAAAATGTCGTGCAATATATTTATCTACAATAATGAATAATTGAGTTTGGTTCTTCTGACAACAAAAAGTCTGATAATCAAATTCATTTTAAATTAGCACTCCTACTCTATAACACGTTGAATACGCACTCCTCAGGTTCCATAAAAGATACATGGAAGACATTCATTAAAAGTGTGTGTATTTAGTCAAGTCGAATATTTTCATGCTCAATGTATCATCGATATCAACCTCTGTTCAATTAAACATGTTACTCAAGTTTTACATAAATGACTTATTTATTCTAGGAAGGTTTTAAAATTCTGAACCATAGATAATATATCCAAGCAGGCACTTCATTCTTAGATAGTAAGGAAGCTTTTGACTTACTAACTAATGTTCAGATAGTAAGTGATAAAACCTTGAAAGGCAACAAACACCACATGAGCTACTAGCTAGTAGACATAGGCAAGAAATTTCATTAAAATGTCGTATTACCTACCCAACACATGCAAATATGCAATATAACAAACCAGTAAACTCATGTACTTTTGAATAAATCTGGGTCCATATACTTGGATGTACATTACAGAGGAATATATTCATGACAACCTTATCCAAACTATCACGAGGTAAAGGGGAAAAGGAAAAAAGAAAATGCCCTACTTTTCCAAATGATATCCCTACTTTTTTGTTCCCCTAATCAAAAGGCCAGGCTAACATGTTCAACAAGAATGTCCCATATCATGTGCTGGGTGCTTCCACCAAAATAAATAGACTAAAAAACAAAAACAATGTTACATCTATTGACAAACTAAGTCCACAGCTCATCCATGTGGATGTGATGATTGAAACCTGCATCTTTCACTTAACTATCATTTGGAGCATCGATTCTATTTTATCTTGGTTACAACACATGCTAATCAAGTCCAAGTACTTCATAGCATCACGAGGTTGAAGGCCTTCAAGAAAAAACTTTAATAAACGACCGTGTGTTCCATGCATCAGATCAAAACATTGATCTAGTGCAGTCTCTTCTTGATCTTTGCTCAACTCCAATGCCTCCATTAGTGGAAGTAAATCCACTTCCTCTTCCTTGAAATGTTGTTTGCACTGCCCCTGATGACAGATTAACAAAGAAATCAAGGCCCATATTAAAAAACACATAAAATTCAGAAGATCGTAAATTGACTGTAAATATGCTATTAGCAGTAATGTTCTAAGAGCGGTTAAAATCAAGGAGGTACAAAATCTAATTGAAATTATAACAACGAAATCGAGAACATCAAACTCCTATAAATTGAGTTAAGTGAGAAAACTAATAGTTACTTTATTCATGTCTACATCTTTGCATGCACCTGCATGTAATATCAACTACTCCCTCCGTCCTGGATTAACTGAGCCAAAAGCTCATTTCACACGTATTAACAAAAATGTATAAATGAAAGAGAGAGAAAAATAATTTTAAGTGCACTCGTTAAGTGTTGGTGCATTCTCCACTATCATAAATGTAAAGTGGAATATATTAAATTGGGAATGATGAAAGTAATATTAATTAGAGTTATAAAGGAAAAAAAGTAATTAATATTGTATTGAAAAGTGAAATGACTCAGTTATTTTGGGACACTTTTTTGCAAATGGTTCAATTATTATGGGACGGAGGGAGTATGAATTTATTTGTCAATGATTGAAATTACTTACTTTACACTCTAAAATGAGACTTCAACCAATATGAGTTATTCCTAAGAACGGAACTTACCAGCAATAACTTAAGGCGAGCAGAAAGATTATACAAGGCCTCTTGAAAATCAGGGCTTCCCGAGTCCAAAACACCAACAGATTTGATGATTTCTTTGATACCGTTCATGAGAGGTAGGTCCCTAGCATGTTCCTCTTTTGCAGCTTTAGAGAGCCCTGCATTTTTCCCAAAAGATAAATAAATACACACATCCATTGCATTACTTCAAAGACAAGTAAACTTCCTTTCTCAAAGCCTAGTAGCCTACCAAATAAGTTACCCAAACTGAAAAAATTACACAAAAAACACTAATTTAACAATTCATCACTCCTACAACCCTACCTACTAGCTCATATTTTCAATGTTCAACAAAATCAATTTGGAAATCCACCCAAAACCAAGAACATGAAGAAAACAAAAATCAACTTGTGTACAAAATAATCCATCTTTTTCACATGACAAACAGAATTAAAACCAATTAAAACATGACAAAGAGAGAGTAAGTTTTTTAAACATATACTGCAAAATTTATTTCACATAAAAGATAAATAAAAAAGTGTAGTAGATAGTTGGAAAAAAGGGATAAACATTGATTTAGTCTCTAGTCTAAACTATCATAATCTCACCAATTTATCATAAAACCAATCAATTCAATCGTCTACCTTAAGAACTAAATTGACGTGACAGATTTTCATATATTTTGGGGACTAAATTGATGGTTTATTAGTAAAAAGAAGAAATGGTTACCTCGATCAGCACGATCAAAGAAAGGGAAGAGAAGAGTCTCTTCCATCCGAGCATGTTCCATCATAACCTCCAACAACTCCGAATAGCTTCTCGCGAATTTCCTTATCTCCATCTTCGGACTTCCCACAGAAGGATCAACAGCCTTTTTCCCTCCACGTTTCACAAGATCCTCCGCCCACCTCAAAACCCTCTCCACATGCCACAACATACTCTTATGCTGCAACCTCGTCACCGTCACCATCACCGGCATTCTTCCCTCCTCCACACCACCGCCGCCACCCGCCGTCACCAAATTCGGAAACCGCGCCTCCATAAACTGCAACACCTTCTCCCGCGAACCCGTAACACTTTCGGATCCAACTTGAAGAGTGACGTGTCCATCCGGGTCGGATCCGAAATGATCTCGTAGAGTTTCGGATGAGGGAACGAAATCCAATGAAACTGATTTGTGAAGAAGAGCGAAACGAATGTAAGTAGTGAGAATACTTTTTGGTGAACCGTATAAACGGACGGTTGGATAGACTTTAGCTACGTCGCGAGGTATAATCTCCGCCGTTAATTTCTCCGACTTCACGAAACAGTTTCCCATTAGAGAGTTGCGGTGAAGTTGTTTTGGACTTTGGTTGTGATTGGAGAGATTAGTGAGTGAATGGATTAATTAAGATAGTGGTTGTTATAAAAGTATAAAACTAAAACGAATTGAAAACGACAGAGTAATTTGGATTATAGCAGCACCACCGACCGTGTTAAAGTGAGAGAGGAGATTTGGTTTGGTGTTAGCTTCGAGGTCAAGTTCTGAATGGAAACTGTTGATGTTGATTTATGCGTGGTTTGGAAGAAAGTCTGTTTTCTTGACTCGGTATTTTCTCTTACTGTATCTATTTACTTTTTAACCAAATCTTACTTTATTATACGTGTAATAAATTAAATGCTAACATTTTAGTTAAAGTTTGAGGTTCGAATTCGGCCAAAAAAAAATAATTATCCAAAAAATAAAAGTAAGTTTGGGATTCGAATCCGGCCATAAAAAAAATTATCCAAAAATTAAAAGTAAGGATGAGAAGGATGAATCAGATCCAAATTCTAACAGGGTGTTATCAATTTATTGTATAAGTTTCTAAGGGTCTGTTTGGTTCGAGAGTTTTGAAGGGGATGAAAGGGGAGGGGAAATTTTTAATTTAAAGTGTTTGGTTCAATTTTTATAAGAGGAGGGGAGATGAGCAAATTTTATTGTACTGTCAAAATTATCCTTATATTAATTTAAAATTTCAATATTATCCTTGTAACAACGTTTATTATTATTATTATGTTATATTATTCTAGAAACAACTTTTACTATTACTAGGTTATATTATCTTGTAACAACTTTTATTCCATACTATTAACAATCTTTTCTTGTAACAACTTTTATTGTATATTATTAAGAATTTTTCCCTGTAACAACTTTTATTACTCCTTGTAAAACCTTGTTACTAATTCATTATTCCATCGTCTACATCGTGTTGTTATAGATTACATCGTTATTGTTTCGTTACTTTATTATCCTTATTTAATTAAGTTTAATGGTAAAACAGTAAAATAATTTTAAAATCTCTCCCCTCCATTTGTGAACTAAACACACTTTTAATTAAAATATCTCACATTCCCTCCCCTCCGTTAAAATTCCTCTCCTCCCCTTCTAATTCTCGAACCAAACGGACCCTAAAAGGTTTGTCAAAATCCCTAAAAAAAAGAAAAAGTTTGTCAAAAGAAAATCTTGACAGATTTTGTTTAAAAACATGATTTCTACGTATAATTAAGTAATAAATACGATTCTATTCATATATCAAAACAAAATTACATTGATCAAATTTAAAATTAATTTCGTCAAAAAAAAAATTGTATTCACCGTTGAAGATTTTCCTCCATTATTTATTTTAGGAATGTATTGTTTATCTTATCATTCTTGTCATGGATGCCTTTTTTTTTTTTTAATAATGTCATGGATGATTATTAACCCGATTTATTTTTTTAAAGTAAAAAAATATGAATTTATTGATTACCTTTATTTTTTACACCCAATAATGAGAAATTCTTACGTGAACTTTTACTCAACACATCATTCTTACATCTAACCAATTAAAATCTAACACCTCATTAAAATAATAAAAAGAATTGATATCAGAATTTTTTCTCATTATTTTTAATATTTCTATCTCCTTTTTCCACTTTCTTTAACCGGCAAAAACTACCCACCATTATTTATGTTTCCATTTTCTTAATTATAATCAAACTTTTTTTAAAGTTAATGACATGTGTCATTTTTTTATTGGTTGGGTGTAAGAATGATGTGTTGTGTGAGAGTTCATGCAAGAATATCTCCCCAATAATGTAGACATTGAATTCGATCAAACATAATGTGGACCATTAACTTGACCTTTAAAGAAATATTAAAAAAATAATAATAAGTGTTATTGGTCCAAAAAAATAAAGTTGTTACTTATTTTCAATTTGAAAAAAAAACTATCATATTTTGTTTTTCTACAAAAAGAAATATTTTGTTTTAATACTATTTTAATTTAAAAAGTGCATCGCTTTAACATCATCACTAGTATAGTAACGTGAGACCTCGCATCGATTTGGTTTCTCTAGGCAATAAACCCCCGGTTCATAGGTGAGGTGGAAGTCTGAGAGTTCTATAAACGTCATTTTTCTTTTTCTTTTTTTCCGTTGAAGAACAAATGTCATTTCCTTTGAGTTTTGATCTTCTTATTTTCCCATTAGATTCATAGTTTCTTTTCCTTTGGATTTATTTTATTGCGATATAATATTAACTGTAATGGTGATTGACTATTCATTAACATGACCTATTTAAGGTTTATTGTCGGGTTTGAATTCAAACTTAGGTCGTATGTTTAATTGACCAAGCAGGGTGTGTGTTGGAGCGCCAATGTTAGACATCAAGCTTGTATAACTGAATTATTGACAAAGCGTACATGATTGTGTTGACGTCAATCATAGAGTTGATCCGTCGATGAAGTATGCGTTATAGCGTCGAAATTGATCATTGGGGTTAGCCAAACCAGATAAGTGTTTTGTTTCGCAGGCTGTCATGTTGTCTTTACATTGCACGATCTGTATGAATATTGTTTGTCGTCTTGGTTTGATGTTATCTTGATCCTTTGTTTTGTTGCGGTATTTGTTCGGTTCATATCGACGAATTAACTTCGACCAAATGTAAATTAAATTAACGGCTTTGACATCTTCAAGTGGTTAATGAGCTACACCAATGACGAAATGTACAGGAGAATATGAGTTAGACTTTTTTGTCAGATTTTACTTAATTCACGATCAAACTTCGAATTATCAAAACTTTTTTCCTTTAAGGGCCTAAGGGTTGCCAAAAAAATAACGTTAACAAATGTCTTTTTAAAAAATAAGTTGCTTTGAAATTTAAATCTTTTAAATTTCAAAATATTCACCACACAATTTTCAAAATGTTATTTCTATACTTATTCCTTTATAATGCCCTTGACATTTTTTTTAAGATCAATAAATTTAAATATTAACATGTTTCTTATAACAAACATCGGATAAATCTAAAAATTAAAATGCTTTTTATAACAAGCATTGGAGGAAGAGTAATTTAATGGTGGTGGGTTGACGCCTTGACGGTTTAAAACAAATTTGCATATATAATCAATCAAAATATTTAAAATTGGTTCCGTGTGCAATAATGTTTTAGAATGTCAACCCACCAGCATTAAACTCGTTGATAGATTAATAATGATTTTTTTTAGTGAAAATTAAATACTAAAAATGAAAAATGTTTGAAGTGCGTTTTTCCTCGCAAATGCATCATATTTTGCTTCCAGTAGATCAACCTGAGCCCCGCCTTAGTATTTCACTGCCCCGTTGCTTCCTCTTCCATTTCACTCGCATTCCTTTCAGATCTACGCTCCCTAATCTCTCATTGCGTTCGGTAAACATCTTCTTTCTCATTTTCATCTTCTCTTCGCTATACTTATCCATTCAATTGCTATCTGTTGCATATCTTACTTACGGATCTAAACTTTGTTTTTCTCTCTTTCGCAGATTCAATTCCGTACAATTTCACAGATCAACCGCAAATATGGTATCGCTTATTGTTTCTTATTCTTTGCACCTTAATTACTTGTATCATTGAATTTCACTTGTTTTCTTCATTTTGATACCACAATTCTATTCCTACAATTGTTTGATGTATGAGTTTAACCCGTGATCTAAAATTACGGTTTCAAAGAATTTCCCAGTATTTATTGATATGCTTTGAAATTGAAATCCTTGTATAATTTCGCCATTCCCAGTACTTTTGAATCTTCTGCTGTAGCTTATGCTACCGTGTTCCATTTTGTTGCTTACCTTGATTTTTGCTACTTGTATTTCAATGTTTAATGTAATCCTAGAAAATTACATGCAAGCAGGCAACAAGCTGCGCCACCAACCCTTTCTGGATGACAAAACCAATCCTCCGCAATTGGAACCATTATCCGGGCCGCTTTCAGCTCTTATGGAGTGATGTGGTTTGGCGTTAGTTTTCCTCATAGAACTACAGTTTAGTTGGCCTAGGTGCCTCCTTTGAGCAATAAAGATGGAATCCAAAGTTAGGATGATAGGATTGCCAAACTTGACTGTTTTAGCGACTTTCTTGCCAAATGGCATCTGGGTATGACTCAAATGTTGAATCTAAAAAATTTTGTTTTTGGTTTAGGTAAAAGAAGAATTCACTTGAGTGTTGAACCTGTATTTTCTGTTTCTTTTTACATGTTTCCAGCTTCCCATTTCTTAATGTTTGATTTTCTTTTACCCCAAATTTAGTTATGTAACATTTAATGTTCGATTTCATCCTAAATTGTGCTGAGCTTGACTGTACAAAGGTCATAAGCTCATTCCCTTTAGTAAATTGGAAACGCAAGCATCTCTTGGCTTAGGAAATATAGAAGTTTCGCATCTGTTCCTGATTTACTATTTGTACTGTTATTTTTTTTCTTCTTCAATTTTTGTTTTTGTTTGTTGTACAGGTTGTGCTTGCTGCATCCATTGTCGGCAAATCTGGTAAAGGTGAGTTATTTGGCTATTTGCATCCCTTCACTAATTTGTGGTTTTTTACCCTTAATTTTAGAACAATCAACACCAATAGTCTGTATACTTCATTGAACAGCAATTTTGAGATGCAACCTTTAGCTTTAGTTAACTTTAAGCTGGACATGTGCACATTTTTATGAAACACAAGACAACACGTTTCTGGGACGGGGAATATATAAGAAATTACTTTTAGGAAGGGCAGTACCTTTCCAGGAATATGTACATTGGTTGAACATGTGGAAAATCAGCTAATGAAGTTATTTCTTTTCCTCTGGTTTAAAACATGGTCACTGATGTTGAGATAACTTTTTTTTTTTTTGAAAACTCGGTATCCGATCCAAGAATCGAGATGTTGAGATAACTAATACATGTTACAAGCCTTAATCAGGAAACCTAAAATGTATATTTTGCTATATGACTTCTTTTAAGTTTTATCTGAATAATCTATCTGCCCATCACTTTATGTCAGCAACATAGACCATGGAGTTGCCTATTTTAATTATTCCATATTTTTTGTGTGTCTGATTCCTTAGTATTACATCTTATTATTTGGAATATTTTTTTCCCCTTGACATTCAGGACAATCTTTTAAATTAATAAACAACAGCTTATTCCTGAATTGATGTTTTATTTGATTGTGCCTAAATATTTACGGACTCAACACCCATACCCTTATGCCAATAAATCTTTTGCTTTTTGATTACAGTGCTAGTCTCTAGACAGTTTGTGGATATGTCTCGTATAAGAATTGAGGGACTTCTAGCTGCGTTTCCCAAGTTGATAGGCACTGGGAAACAGCACACATATATCGAGACTGAGAACATCCGCTATGTTTATCAGCCAATAGAAGCTCTATACTTGCTTCTTGTAACGAACAAACAGAGCAATATGCTGGAAGATTTAGATACTCTGAGACTTCTCTCCAAACTGGTATTCTTTCTGTGATCCTTCAAATTTGACATTTTGTGTTTCCAAATCCATTTATTTTCAATTGATTGGTCAATTCATCTTGTCGGGAGAATTATTGGTTTTGTCATTAACTTGGTATGACTTGCTGGCCTGAATTTGGAATTTTGGGCCCTGTCGTCTTAATTTCCTGCCATATTGGTGTTTTCATGGGGTTTTGATGGGACAATTATGATCATTTAAACATGGCTTTTAGTTCCTTGAATTTTATAGGAAGGTTTAGGATGGATGAAATGATTTTTAGTAGGAGGTATTTTACCTTTTTGAATCAGTTTTAAAGCCCTTAAATTAAACTTGTGTCAAAATGTTTTCTTATTCAGTTCATTACTCAATAATTTTAGGTCCCTGAATATTCTTATTCCCTTGATGAAGAGGGTATCTGCAAACATGCCTTTGAGCTGATTTTTGCGTTTGATGAAGTCATCTCTCTTGGTCACAAGGAAAATGTGACCGTTGCACAAGTTAAGCAATACTGTGAGATGGAAAGTCACGAAGAGAAGCTTTACAAGCTGGTTCAGCAGAGCAAGGTCAATGAAACTAAGGATCTAATGAAGCGGAAAGCAAGTGAGATTGATAAGAGCAAGGTTTGGTTGGAGAGACTACTATTTATTTATTTATTTATTTATTCATGTTTTTACTTTCAATTGAATTTAATACAATTATCGTGCAGATTGAAAAGAATAGAGGTGATAAAGGAGGATTTGGTCCTTTAACGTCAATGGGTTCTGGAAGAATTGAAAATAGCTTTAGTGACATGAGCATATCTAGCACTGGAACTGGTTTTGGAAGTGGCTCTGGTTTTGGATCGAGCACTGATGTTGATTCCTTTTCTACCAAGCCTAAAGGTTGGTTTTCATAGATTCCCACAAATTCTTCTAGAATGCTTTTAAATGTACCAACTCAGAATGGCAACGAAGCATGCAATATACAGGCAGCACTTGTTCATCAAAATACATATGCTTGTCCCCATCAAAAAGGGGGAGATTGCTGAACCAAAGTGTAACCTTTTCATTTAACATGTTTCTGAATAAAGAGTAACATTTTCATTTATGTACTCTCCTATTCTCTTCCTTAGGTCGTCCAACTGCATCTGCCACTGCTCCGCCAAAGGGCCTTGGTATGAAGCTTGGTAAATCTCAAAAGACAAACCAGTTTTTGGAATCATTGAAAGCAGAAGGTGAGGTCATTCTTGAAGTTGATCAGCCAAAACTTGGCCCGTCTCGGTCAGCTGCCCCGCCACTTATTGATCCCATCACTTTAACTGTTGAGGAGAAACTAAACGTGACACTGAAAAGAGATGGTGGACTTAGTAATTTTGATGTTCAAGGAACATTGTCTCTCCAAATTCTTAACAAAGAGGATGGACATGTTCAAGTTCAGGTATTACATTCTCACTATCTCTAACTAACTCCATGCGTGTCCATTTGATTGCCGCTTTGCATAACCTGAGCAGTCTTTTTTGATAAGTAATTATTTATTGACATGAATAGTGAAATAAATTGTCTCCTGCTTAATTTTTTTCTGTTTTCTTTATTTAGGCCTCATACTCTTGTCAAAGTTTGCATCCTCCGTAAACACAGTTGTCAGTAATATTGAAGGTTAACAATGAGCTAATTTTCAAACGAGTAATGTTTAAAAACCAGCCTATGTTTTAGTGTTTAATGTAAGACTCAAATAAGTTAATTATAAGTTTTTGCAAGACGTAGTTGTCAGCAGTTTTTGTTGTGATTCAGATGTTTAGCTTATACCCTCTGATTCTAAGTATTTTCACTTCTGTGTTTTATCTGTGTATTTCAGTTTAGGCTTTGTGTTTCTGTTTGGGCCTTGTGTTTATCTCAATCCCACTCTAGAACATCTTGTTAGGACTTGAAAGTCGTGAGTAGTAAGCATGTATACTAGAGGGAAGAAGAAGAAGCAGTAATAGGGTAGTTGGTAGTTCAGAGAATATGTTATTGTACAAGTTAGTTTGTAGATATAAATATCAGGTAAGAGAGAGAAGGGAAAGGATCATTAACTCATTTGCAACTCACTAATGGTTCATATGTGAAGAGAATTCCTCCCTTTGCAAAGCAGAGCTATAATAGCTCTGAGAAATTTGTTTTGAATGAAAACATCTATTCAGGAGAACAATTAAAAGAGATGTACTTGCATACTGTGCCTTGTTTTTGCAGGTTCAGACTGGTGAGAATCAAGCCGTCTCTTTCAAGACACACCCTAACATGAATAAGGAATTATTTGCCAATGAATATATATTAGGCCTGAAGGACCCAAATAGGCCTTTCCCCGCTAGTCAGGCCAGTGATGCTGGAGGTGTTGGTCTTTTAAGGTGGAGAATGCAAAGCACTGATGAGTCAATGGTGCCACTGACAAGTAAGTCAATAAATTTCATTGTTGTTGGCTGCTATTTTGTCTTCATGTATTTAGAACTTACAGTCTGCTATACATGTATAATGCAGTCAACTGTTGGCCCTCTTCTTCTGGAAATGAAACTTATGTCAACATTGAATATGAGGCTTCATCAATGTTTGATCTGCGCAATGTTGTGATCTCAGTACCCCTTCCAGCTCTTCGAGAAGCTCCATCTGTTAGTCAGATTGATGGGGAATGGAGGTGTGGAAATTATTTTTGTTTTCTTCCTTTGAATAAGTGTCGGGGACAGTCTTGTTTTTTGCGTTTCATGTTGAAGTCTGCAGTAAATTAACCAGTCGTTTTGTATTGGAAATAATACTATCTGTTACTCGTGTAAATGGTCTGCAATCTTGAATTATCTGACTAAATTTGCATGAATCATAATGCTCTGAAACTAATACTGCTTCCCCCTCCCCTTCTCCTACTCCTCCTCCTTTCCTAAGATCATGAGTTTAGTCATTAATATTTTATTATGGTTGTAAATAATTTTACTCCACGTCTGTACATTAAATTCTTACTCTCTTTATAGTTCCTTAATAAAATTGGCTTTGCAGGTATGATTCTAGGAATTCCATTTTGGAGTGGTCTGTCCTGCTGATTGATAATTCAAATCACAGGTATGCTAAAATTGGAATGGTTGTTTTAGAGCTTACTTATGCTATATTTTGATCTTTGTATTTTTAGATTTGCTTTGTCTGATCTTAATATATTTGGCAGTGGGTCATTGGAGTTTGTTGTTCCACAAGCAGATGCATCAGCATTCTTTCCCATTTCAGTTCGCTTTATAGCAACTGATACATTTAGTGACCTGAAGGTTTGTCTGATGATTTTTTTTTTCATCTGACTTTATTTGTGAGCATACATGCATAGTGCTTTTTTGAAATGATTTGGTTGAAACTGACGCATGCATTGAACTAGAGATTTTTTGGCAAGGAAATATTATACATGTCTAAGTGTCGACTATCACTTCATTCAAGTGTACAATGATGGACTACAGTTGACTTAATGTTTTTGGCTTGTCTTTGTAGGTTACAAACATCATTCCGCTAAAGGGTGGTAATCCGCCCAAGTTTGCTCAGAGAACACAGTTGATAACGGAAAACTATCAAGTTGTCTAATTGATCATCCTTCTGTCCGAGATTCTATGACAGTTTTGCTTTCACAGTTGCGGTTTTTTGTTTCTTTTTCCATCTGGCTTTTATTTGCCATGTTGCATCATTTGTTAGCATGAGTTCATAGTTTAGATTCATCGTAATTAGTTAGGAACTTAAATGAGTGTGTATCGTTTCTATCTATATAATATGTATATTTAATGTGGAAAGTTGCCTTACCTGTTCCCCCCTGTTCTCTATTAATTGGAGTATGCTCTATGCTGTTAATTTAGAAGGGAATTGAGATCGATGATGGTTAAAGCGAACTAATTACGCGAGTATAAGTATAGGAAGAAAAGTGATGCATTGACTAATTATTCTCACTATGGAGTAACCAATGTAAGGCTTTGGTGATATTCGATCGATAAATAATGTTGAACTTGGAGTCATAAGCTTCGGCCATTAGGCCTTTGAAAAGGGAGGGAAGGAAATGAAGGGAGACATAGCAAAACTCTCACGATTTTTGGGAAACTGCCTTTTGAAGGCAGTGAGATGAAAATACTTATAAGTAATATTTATTTTTTGTATTTATTTTGAAAGCATTATTTAGAGAATTAATAAATTTGAAGATTTTCCTTCAAATTTTTTTTTTGAAGATTTATTCATCCACAAAAAAAAAAGTTGAAGATTTATTCATAATTCTCCCAAAAAAAACCCATCAAAGCCTTCTCCAATGCATTGTTTTGAGTTCTTTCGTATTGAAAGGTTTTAGTCAGGGGTGTTCGCGGTGCGGTTTGGTTCGGTTTTGAGGGTAAAAGTCATCCGAACCGCAAGATAAAAAAAGCATGTGGTTCGGTTTGGTTCGGTTGATTTTAAAAATAAAATCCAAACCAAACCAATGCGGTTTGGGTTGGATCGGTTGGTGCGGTTTTTTCGAGACGATACAATCTTTTGTTTCCAACATTAAAATCAAGTTGAAATACAACATATTTTCAGCAATGTTTTAAATTTTATCAAATATTACAATTTTAATTTCATTTTATAATGTTTCCAACAACATAGACCAAGTTAAAAACATGGACAAAACGTAATCCTATTTTGTAAGAAATGCAAAAGACTGAGATTTTATTATTCTCTAAAATTTCAAGTAGCACATAAATACGTTTTTTAAATAAAAAGCAAAGAAGAAATCTAACAAGTGAAAAAATATGTCATTTATAAAAGTTTTCATTGAGTTTCTATGAATATTGGTTTAGGTTAGATATGTTTAATTAACATTTTTCTTATGTTGTGGTTTGGTTCATTTTGGTTCGCTTGATAAAATGAAAACCGCAAACCAAACCAAACCATGCGGTTGAGCAAGAAAATGTCCTGATTACATCCAAACCAAATGCGGTTTTTTGCGGTTTCGGTTTAGATCGGTTTGGTTTGCGGTTTTTCTATTGAGTTGGTTTGGTTTTGAACACCCTTGGTTTTAGTTTAGTGAAGGAAAATAAAATTTTACGTAAGTTAGGGAGCCTAATCACCATTCCCTTTTCAAAAACTGTTGTTCACACATATCGTAAGGCTGAAACACATGTAAAATACAAAATTGCCCCTCTGCAGTTAACTGTCGAGGGTTCAAAAACCGGTTGCAGTTAACTGCCGAGGAAAACCTCGGCACTTAACTGTCGAGGGAATGTTATAAGAACATAACAGACATAGGAGTTTCCAAAACTCCATTGTTGCGGTTTTCATTTTCTTAGGTGCAATTTTCTGTCATTCCAAGCTAATTTCAATCACAAAAACAAGTAAGTTTTTTGAATCCTATTGCCTTGTTATTTTGTGGTTGAATTGTTTGTTTTTTTTTTTTGTTAAATTTTGATTTTATAGGTTTTATTGATTTTATGTTTTTATGG
>Ga0228711_1007674_pt1 | contig 15527 bp, 4 predicted proteins | sample MedpolnodulmetaG_2_FD_177996 | JGI IMG/M metagenome (GOLD analysis project Ga0228711, IMG submission 177996) | Root nodule microbial communities from Medicago polymorpha collected in Santa Monica, California, United States - brown nodules | ecosystem: Host-associated > Plants > Roots > Nodule...
AGCACACAAAAAAAAAAAAAAATTGCAACAAGTCTCGTACCATACGAGACCTATTAATCCCTCCCACGGTAACCGGCGCCATGAAATAGCCTCTTATTGGCCAACAAGCGTTTGCACTTGTATTTTTTTTTTCTTTCTTTTTCATAGAGATAAAAGTTTTATGGGCCAATAGACCATTTCCATTTACGAGGATAAAAGTGGATTTTAGAAAAATTAACAAGGATAAAAGTGGAAGAAAAATGATAAGCTATAAGCTCAAACGCTACTTAAAATAGCGTCTGAAAAATAAGTTATAAGCTCTTAAAATAAGTTATAAGCTCTTAAATTAAGTTATAAGCTCGTTATAAAAAGACTGTTACCAACCAGGGCTTTTTTGTCATACAAGCATATAAGCTATCCGCTATAAGTTATAAACTAACTTCTTGGCCTTACCAAACAGTGCCATAGTATAGGTTCTAAGTCAAATTCCCACATTGTGATCCTTAATTCACTTCGATGACATGTTAAATGACCTTGAATCTCATTAGTGTTGCGTCTAAGTGAGTTTTCATTCAAATTTCAAATCGAGAAGTGAAAAAAAAAAGTGATATAAAGTTATTATAAATATAGAGTTAGTTTGAGTTTTCCTTCATCACAACAACAACTTTAGTCTTTGGATGCACCAGAGTTTAAGGTAATTGTGAAGATTTTTCAATTCTTTTGTGCGAAAATTATAATTGAGAGATTATAATTTTGCCAGATTAAGATCCTCTCCATTTATAAAAATAAATGAAATATGCAATTTGGAGAGATAAACACAAAAAATAAATAGTGGGTCTCATCATTCAATGGGTCCCACCATCATTAATTTTTTTTTTACTTTTTATGTCTTTATCTCTCTAAATGAGAGAAATGTAGAGGGAAATAAATAGAGAGGATTTTGACCCAATTTTGCCTATACAAACATTGTATGAGATTGTAAGTTAATACATCCAACAACTTAAATACAACTCGGTCTAACTTTATAAACCTAGTTTGTTTTTTATATAACCGTAAATTTTGTCTTCACATCAAGTAGTTTTGGATAGAATGTTGTAAATAAATCCAATTAGAATTTAAGTCCAATTAAAAAAAATTAATCATTATATGCATCTAATATATTTTTTATGAACTAAAATGTATACGTACTTCTTTATGTTATTTATTATTAAAAAAATGAACACAATATTACAAATATACAAATGAGATTTGGTAGAACACATCCACTAGTTTTTATATGAGGGTGTTTGACAAGTTACACCTTAAGGTGCATTTAACTACTTTTTAGTCAAAACTTGCTAAAACACACCTTCTACAAAATAAATGGGTGTATTCTAGCAAATGCCTATAGGAGTTGCTAACATACACCCACTTATTTTTTAGAAGTTGTATTTTAGCAACATTTACTTAAGGTGTATTTAACAACTTTTTAGTTATATCTTTACTAAAACACACCTTAATAAAAAACTAGTAGGTGTTTCCTAGCAAACCTCTATAAAGATAGTTTTTCACTTTTTTGAATAATGATATGAGAGTATTTACAACTAACAATCAAACTTTTGATGGTTTTTTTAAGGCTTAATAGCAGTTTTAGCCTCCTGAGTTTTAAGAAGTTGTGATTTTGGCCCCGTAAGAAAAACCTACAAAACCGCACCCTAAGTTTTGCCCTTGTGACAGTTTTGGCCCTCAAACCAACTTTGACTTGGTCAACGCACACATGTATTTTTTTATTATTTAAAAAATAAATTTTTTATTTTTGTAATTAAAAAAATAAATTTTATTTTATTTTAAAAATAAATTTTTTATTAAAAAATACTTTTTTTAATTTTGTAATTTAGAAAAATTATTTTATTTTATTTTTTTAATTAAAAAATTTTAAAAATACACACGTGACGTCCACGTGTGCGTTACCGAATCAAAATTGGCCTAAGGGGCTAAAACTGCCACAGGGGCAAAACTTAGAGTGCGATTTTGTTGTTTTTTCTTAGGAGGCAAAAATCGTAACTTCTTAAAATTTAGGAAGCTAAAACTGCTATTAAGCCTTTTTTCAAATAACTCAAATAATCCATGATTGCTTGGCAATATAAATTTGTAAATTCGTTTTCTGAAAAGGGTTGGAAATCAAACGTTGATCCATCCAATGTTCTTTCGCAAGACCCAGGCTTCAACAAATAAATTCAATGATTGTGCACAATTCATAATTTATATTATAAAATCACGTGTAAGCATATGAAAAAAAGACGAAGTTCTTTACAAAGAATGGGACAGCATTGTGGTCAGAGTGTTGGAGTGAGATGGATGGGTATGGCTAGATCCATCCATTTTCCAACAATGGGTCCTTGTCATGTAATAATTTAGGCAAGGGTTATTAACTTTGTACTCAAGAATGATAACATATTTTTGACAAAATAAAATAAAATAATGATAACATGTTCCAAGGGGAAAAATATAAAATGGTATGAAATGTGAGAGTGCTGCCCAACAGTTTCTTTCATACCGTGGTCAAGAGATAAAGGACGACTATTTTTGGCTTTCGGCTCAACTTTTTGTTCTTTATAAAGTACATAATTTCTTAATATTATCGTAATTTTTACCCTTTCTTATATAGCAAGAGTCAGTTGTCCTCGTGAGTTTAACTTATTTGATAGAAACAATACATAATATATGTAAGGTTCGGGTTCAAACCCCAACCACCACAAAAAAATATAGCAAGAGTCATAAAAGGAAAATTATCATAAGCTAGCCTTACTTTTTCCCTACAAAAAACAAAAGTAGAAACAGAAAATAAAATGAACAAGTAGGATGATTTCCTACACAAAACTGTTAAGATCTTAATATATTTGGATTGGATGTTACTATAGAAATATGGGATGAAGTTGTGGAGAAAAAAAAAATTACATTAATATTGTAGCATTACAACTTCAAATATATTAATTATAAATTGGGAACAGAAACAAACATATATGCAAGCACCACAGGAACCTAGAGATTTAACAGAATTGCATAAAATTGGAAATAACAGTATGTGTACTCTAAGTGAGTATCTCTTCATAACACATTTGCATCTATTTGATTGTTAGACTATAACTTTCAATTGTTGGATTATTTACACTGATTCTACAGCATGTAAAAAACAAAGTGCAATGTTAAGCGAATGTTAATTATAGTTAAAAGAATTTGATAATAATTAAGATGGATGAATTTGTCACATATCTGCATACAAACTCTCTTGATAAAGGATTTAATTTTGAAGGATTAAAGCATGCTTGATATTTTTGAATGCATTCAAGTTGAACGATTTGTCGTAGCCTGATGGAAATATAGATTATTGTCTATTCCAAAATATGGCTTTGCTTTCTCTTGGTTGATCCAAAAATGATATGAATTCATTTTGAATGAAAACAAATATCCTTTGCATAAAAAAGATATGAATTCCCTTGGTCTTATTCCTAAATATGGCTTTGCATTCTCTTGGTCTCTTTTCCTGAATATGGCTTTGCATTCTCTTGGTTGATCTATAAAGGATATGAATTTGTGTTGAATGAAAACAATATGCCTTTGCAACAGAGTAGGCACCGGTATGTGCATTCACGATGACACGAGTGTGTATGTTCTTGCTAAAATTTAATGGTTTTCACCAGTTTGTTCAGTGGATACGAGGTAGGCAATGGGGCTCTATCAGGTTATTATATCGAAGAATTACAACTGAAAAATGTTAGACATCGAAGTGGACTTAAAGAAATTTGCCGACTACTTTGAGAGAGGTAGCATAGATATAACGGAGTTTGAGGCTTTTATGGATGTCTGCAAACACTATCGTAATTTTTTTTTCTTTCAAAACTCTTATGTCAAGTTTATTCGGCAACAAGCCATAAAGTCACTCGTGACATAGCATAGGTAGCCACATCTTAAGCTACCCCTCATATCTTTATTGATGTACCATCAAGTATTACATAATTGGTATCTAATGAAAGGTTATAAGCTTTTTCGTCGATAAAAAAAAATCTCCTTTGCATAAGTCTCTTTCTTAATTATTAGAGTTATAAAAAAAAATTACCAAAAAGAAAAGAGTATAATATTTTTTTTTAGTTTCAAATGCAGTTTTGGCAAAATGAGTTTTGCAAGAAGACACATTTTATGAAGGTGTCTTTTATCAAGTTATTCTATATGCATTTATTAAAAAACACCAACTAATTTTTATGAAGGTGTCTTTTAACAAGTTATAACTAAAAAGTGGATAACCACACCTTAAAGTATTGATTGCTAAAAGACAGGTGTCTTCCAGCAAAAAAAAACACTTTAAAAATGACATCATGTATATGAAATATATACAGAAAATTTACACTATTGATTTTTTCTTAAAGAAGTTTACACTATTGATGGGTATATAAACTAAATCCATACTATTATTCCCGTGATTTACCGAGGAATGAAACATTTCATATCACTATAAATGGAAAGGGGACAAAAGTAAAAGATAGAAATGGACACATCTTTTTTGAGTGATTTGATAGGGGACAAGACAACATTTGGACCAGGGATCAACTCCAATTCAACATGTTAGAACGTGAAAAATCGAAAACCAGTATGTCACAATTACGAAATGATGATGTAATTGAGGTGTTTCTGCATCTTAAATAAAGAAATAGTCTTGCCAACACGCGATTAGAAAATTTCAAATTAATTGTGTTGGAGAAATTAATTTTAAAAGTATGCAAACATAGAACTTGTTGGATTGGGTGGCCGGGTTAGCAGGATTGCTACCCAGCTTTATTTTTATTTTATTTTGTTTTCCGTTGAATTTTGATTGATAATTGTGTGAGAGTTATCGTCAGTTCTTAAGGTTGTACCATTAAAACAAAAAAAATAATAAAATAAATGTAATGTGACATTATGAAAAGAAAAAGAAAAAGAAATCTCACTTAAACCATTTATAATGGTTGCACCGTTGGAAGCACTCGAACTTTCCAAAGAAATTATTTCCACAATATTGATTTGCTCTCATGCAAGAGGCTTTGAATCCCTTCGATAAGATTTAACATATGCATGCAGATGTAATGGAACACATCTTTTGGAGATTAGACAAATGGCCACCCCAAGGATTCTAACTTCAGTGACTCCACAATTTTGCTATTCTAAGGACTAGACTTAGGCTATGGTAGAGGCTCCTCAACTTTGCTTTTTTAAAGCCCTTATAGCAGCATAACCTCTTTAGTATAAACAAAACAAATTTCCCTACAATCTCGATGGATACCCCCACAGGCCACAGCCCACATATCTTTCTGAATAAAACGACGTCACAATTCAGTTTAAACATTGTCAAATGGAGGAGGAATCGATCTAATGAGCTTCTCCAAATTACCACCTCTGTGAAAAGAACTAAATGTTCCTTCCATTAAGGACCTTTGAGATATCTAGCAATCTGCACCCATGCCTCCATGGATGGTATTAACCACATTATGACTAGTCCACTTTTTTCCAGAAAAAATAAATTCACTCTTATTCCGACGTAAATAACTTATCAAGAGTAAGTGCGAACATATTAAACTCTGGACTTGACGACCCTCCTAAGTTAGATGATTTTTGGATAAAGAAATATATGATTTGAAATGTAATTATTAGACCTCAAGTATTGCGTTTATGGCATTTCAATTTTCATTATTTTCCCCAGTGTGATATGTTATTGCACTAAGAATGGAGACTAAGCCCGCCAAGACAACAACATTTGAGTACAAGAGACTAAAATCCAAGTTACAAGAAATCTTTGTTTGGTGATCTAAAATGTCCAGTGCCTATGAACGTCTACAAGCGTCTTATTGATAACCTTCATTTACCTCCTCTCTAAATTATGTTACTTGGGATAGTCGATAGTTTCTCCTTTAATTAAACTGTCTTGCTCGTGGGCAAAGGAAGTGGTGGCAACTCTCATCATTTGAGTGTGGGGTACTGGGGTCTCAACTAGGGAAATTCCATGAGCGGGACAAGACCGTTTTTTAAGAACCATGGGTGAAAAAAGCTCTCAAATGTCATTGCACTAAGAATGAGAACTAATTGGGTCATTTCTGAGTTATATTACTCAGGATAATGGGCCATTTCTCCTTTCATTCAATCATCGTGTGGGTCGTGGAAGTGACCATCATGGGTCTTTCCTGGTTGGAACCTCCGGTCTTGCCCGTGGGTAGACAAGAGGTGGTAATTTCTTCTCATCATGTGCTCACAGGTTTTAATCAGAGCGTGCACGGTAGCTCCCAGTCGTGGAGAGGAGATGACATATTACCCTTTCTTTTATCAGTTTGGGTCAACAACGAGTGTGGGCAATCCGATATTGGACTTGCTTAATTGGGTTCAGCTTAGATATACTGAACAATATCCACTTCAAAAACTCCAAGTACTATTAGGTGCATCCCTTGAATATAAAACAGAAATGTTCCAAAAAGCTCAAGAATACTCAAACAAAAGCTGCTATTTAAAAATTGAGTACTCATTGCAATTTTTTAATATTTTGGTTTTCGTAAGAGTATCTGGAGAAGTATATCCCCTCAAACAAAAGTGAATTTTTCCTAACAGGCCATTTTTCCTAAACACTATAGAAACATGGAATGAGAGAAGACAGATCGAATTCAACATTTCATGAAATAGGCTGGTATGAATAGTAGCAATTCATAGTTGTTATAAACTGGGACTTCCGCACCTGAGGATGAAGTTTCAGTGCCAATCCCTAACCCATGCTGCCTTGTCTTCACATGATTGCCAGAGTCACACTAATCATCTACACTACCTTGTCTGATCATCATCATGTTCTCTACCCAGACACTTCGATATCTTCACAAAAACAAACTAGATACAATCAATGGTATGTTCACACAAACTACTTTTAGTTTGAACTTGAATCAGTGTTCATAAAACTATATGAAGAACAAAAGAAATGTGGAGTCCATTAGTGAAGAAAATGAAGGGGGAAAAACCATATAAAGAGAACATCAGTATTTTTAAAGTCAGCGAAGGTATATATAAATTAAAACATAGATCTACCATTTGAAAAACCCACGAAGCTCCAATTTGACAGAATTGCATTAATATTTCATATACATAATGTCATGCATTAAAATTTAGATATTACAAAAAATATAAAAGAAAGGAAAGAGAAATGCTCAAATCAAAGTTTCACGAGCACATATGCTTAAATATCTGATAAAGATCATAATGAAATAGATACACACACACACACACACGAATATAGCTTATATGCTTATAAGAAATGATCGTTAGTCCAACTCTTATGTGGTTGTATCATTCTTTATGCAAAAATTGTTTGACAATAGTAACAATAATGTTTAGTGGATAATTATAAAACCCTTTTTACTTCCTTTACCGTGCACATTCTGCTAGATTGCTATGCACATTCTGCTAGATTGCTATTCACATTCTGCTAGATTACTATATTATATACAAGTCAATTTTCTTTCAGTTTAAGCAATAAGCATTATAAAAGCTTTTACGTAAAGTGACTGCTTATATTTTACACAAGCTCTTACATGTGCTAAAATGTAAATCGTAAATGTATCTTCATGGCTATAGAGGTGTATCCATTTAATATCTATATAAGATGTAAATGTATCTTATATATATATATATATATATATATATATTGGTATGTTGATGTTTAATTATATTTAAGATTAATACAGTTTTCACCTTGAAGAGATTTCTCAAAGTCTTCCAGCTGACGAATGAAACCACGATTTGGAGCTGCTTGTGGTCTTTTGCTTTTTACATGTTTCAGAGCTTCAGATAAGCTCATTCCCCGAGACTTCATCAGATACGCCACAATGATAGTCACACTGGAAGGTGGAAAAAAATTAGAACCAAGTTTTTCCAGTTAGTCTAATGAAAAAGAAAATAGCCACAAATGAACAAATATGAATATCAGGATTCTTAGTTGCAATATGACCATTAAAAAAGGAGGTAGTAAAATGCTGCATGAACTTTGTGCAGAATTTAAGTCACAGGCCAAAAGTAAACAAGGACATAATCATCATTCATGAATCTCAAGCTTACATCCCTAACTTTCCACTCTACATAGTAAAAAAATCGATAGCATATCAAAAATCGAGGCAAATAAAATCTTAAGTTGATTCAATTCATACTATAAAGCAATTTTAGTCTATTACATTGAGAAGCATGCACTTCAATTGTCGGTTCAAATGTTTAATATGTCAGAGTTCAAACTGAAAAGATCAGCATGAAAGCAGATTTCTGGAAAAGAAAACAATAATGAAACAGAAAACAAACAAACAATCATATCTGTAATTTTCAAAGCATCAACAAGGTTTATCGTTTTCCATATATGAAACAATTTGACATTTAGCCCAACAATCATATCCTCAAATTCCACATGGCATCAAATATATATGGCCATACTCAGAACATTATTACAATGGATTTCAAGAGATAGTATCATTGAACTAAAAACATAATTAAAAAGCTATAAGCTTCCATGACATTTTCCCAACTTTATAAGAAAAACATAATATCTGCTATTGAATAATAAAAGACATTGATAACAAAATAAAAATGTAAGGATTTTAAGGAACATATCGAAATTCCAATAAGCAATGTGCAGCTCCCAGTTTTTGCTTGAGAAACAACGTTCCAGAAATTTAAACCAAAACAAAACAAAAATGCCTGAGATGATTGAGATATAAAACAGTTTTTAACTTATTGACACTTGTCTAAAGTAAACTAATAGTCTGTACAATGAACAAGAAATGATCCTATGTAAACAAGAGAGAACGATAGGAACAGCGAAACTTACCTCCTCGATCTTCCAGCATAACAATGAACCAAAACACTTCCACCATTTCTTTTGGCTTCATCAATAAAATCAAAACACTCTTTGAAGTGTTGTTTTAAGTTGGTATCCTCTTTGTCAGCAACTTCTCAATTTTCCAACAAAAGTGTAACTTTAGTATGGATATTGTGTACTAGATGCCTAAAAAACTTAAGACAAAATTAGAGTGTAATCAATATAATCATAATCAACCTTAATGACAAGCAACATGGACCTCAAATGTTGTGCAGTCTCATTTAATTGTTCGCAATATTACATGAGTCAGTTAAAAAGGAACTGACATTCTGAGATGATAACATCTATTATAACAAAGTACAATTTCTAAGATAGATGGAAAGATTTTGACAGCAACTGCATGCTAAACAGATTGAGATCCTCTCTCTAGTACTCGACACATCTAGTAGGAGAGGGAGAGAAATGAATGACCAAAAAATTATTACATCAATCTCTCTCCTATTGAAAGTGTCGAGTACTGGAACAATCTCAACCCATTCTAAACTTTCAAAGATCAAAGCACGCCTTTTCATAATTGCAAACAAAATGCTAAACTTTTAAAGATCAAAGCACGCAATGGTCATGGAGTCGGGATTTTGCTCTCCACCTGACCCTGCCTCCCTAAACCCATTCCATTGTCACCAAAATAAAAATTAGGTACCCGACCCTGTCCTAATCGGTGTTCTGTAAAACTCACCCTACTTTAATGTTATTTTTTTAAATAAACCATACATTAAATAATCTTTCTTATAAAAATAGGTAACCTCAACCTTATACTTTGACTAATATTGTAACATTATTGATGAAGATTATGTATTTCCAAACACACCATATCCATTTACTAGTGTCAACGTGTCAGTGTCGTGTCTGGTGAGAGTGCAATAAGAAATAATAAAAGAAACATACCATCTATAATTTTATAGACGAAATCGGCAGGATGGGCAGGTGCAAGTTTCCCAGCGACGGTCAAAATGTGAGTAACATTGAGATTTTTCAAACCAACCTTGTTCGTAGCAGAACCAACTGAACCCAAAAACAAACCCTAACCAAATAACATGCATCCTAATTAACAATATTCAGAAGAATAATGAAGATAATAGCAAAAATGAAGCACCAAGATTAAGTAAACTACCTCATCAATTTGGCAGGGAATATTATCCTCTTTCAAGGATTTATTCAAAAGCACAACCTTCAAAATTAATGCAATTTGTTTCTTCATCGATTCGTCGAATTGATTCATAGCTTCTGATGTTGTAGCCATTTCCTAATTCATACGAATTCAATAATCGTGTCAGTGTTAATAATATATAATCAATCGATTGTGATCGAGATAATCAAATTCTGGCGAATATAAACACTTGAACAGATAATCAACCAAAAGGAGAACAACTCACCAACAAAGCGTTTACGATTTTGCATAGAGAACATGCATTTAGCACATTTAAATATACCAAATTTCAATTTTATTCTTTTTTTTTTATAGAATTTTTATCTTTCTGAATTTTCTATTTTCAATTTTAATTCTTGCGTTTCATTTTTTAGTTAAGCGTCGTTGGCACTTTCAAAATTTGGTAAATCACTTTTTAAATTGGTTTAATTGATTTAGAAAGTATCATGGCGACAGTTAATTACCGCTACAAGTATTTTGTTATTTTCAAGTGGTGAGGGGAAAAACTGAAAGTGAGAAGAGAAATTTTTTTATTTTGTTATATTGTTGCTTTTATAATTGACATACCTAAAGGGCTCTTTTTTCTCATAACTGACAAAGGATCGATGTTGATATAATCCAGGACTCCTGCTAAAGTGCTAATGATGGGGGACCACATTAACAATACTAGTGAAATAACATTATACATAAAACTAGTGTATAAAATTTTTAAGATAAAAATTGGGGGGACCAAAGCCTCCTTTGACCGCCCCACTACCTTAACCCTTGCTTCTCTATTTTCCAAACCCTGATCGTCACCATTTTTTTTCCTTCTTGACTATCAAACAGAGGTGAAAATTACTTAAATAAATAGCTATCTTAGCTTTTTTTTTTAAAAAAAACTATATTGAGTAATTTAATACTACCATATTGTCACATGCTGACAATTTTTTTTTGAGTTAATAGTGTTTTTCACCCCTATAATATAGGTCATTTCTGATTTTCGCCCCAATAAAATTTTCGGTTTGATTTGCATCCTTGTAAAACTTTTTTTTCCGGAAAACACCTCTCCTCCATCCAACTCACCAAATGCGCATATGTGGCGCTGAATTGCCTTTTTTTTTATTTATTTATTTATTTGTAATTATCCACATCATATTTTATTTTTTAAAATATCTGAAAATTAATTTTTAAAAATAAAAAAAATCCAAAAAATCATAAAAATATTCAGAAAAAAATATTCGTTTCTTTTTTCAAAAATAATTTTTTTTAAAGATCCTGGAGTTTAATTTTAAAAATAAAAATAACTAAATTTAGAAAAAAATAAATTCAAAATTTAAAAAAAGTCAGAAAAATATAGTTTTAAAATCGTTTCTACAAAAAAAAAATCTGGAAAAACTGAAATTAATATTTTAGAAAAAAAATCATTTTATTACGAAATTAAAAAGTTAATTTTTAATATATATTCATTTATATTAATTTAAGAATAAAAATCTGAAAATTATTTTTCGAAAATAAAAATTAGAAAAAAAAGCATTTTTTATTTTTAAAAAATTCAGGAAAAATATTTTTAATTTTTCAGAATTTTCAATTCTAACAAAATATGATATAAATTTTAATTTTTTTTATTTTCAAAGAATTTTTTTCTAGAATTCTTTATTGGTAGGAAATCTTTAAAAAAACAGTTTTTTCGAAAAAAATTTGACCTGTTTTTTATTTTGAAAATTAAATTCCAGAATTTTTAATAATCTTCTTAATTTCGAAAAAGATCCAAAAAAATTTAATTTCGAGAAAAACTGAATGTTTTTTCTGATTTTAGAAAAAAAAATTCTAGATTTAAAATTTTCTAAATAAAAAAACTGAATTTTTTATTTTAAAATTTTTCTAGAAAAAAATCTGAATATTTTTATAAATTTTTAAAAAAAAAACTGAATGTTTTTTCTAAATAAAATTAATTATACAGTCAACACGCCACATAAGCATATATGCACAGTCAACATGCCACACAATGTACCACGTCAGCAAATATGCACAGTCATAAGGGGAGAGGTGTTTTCCAGAAAAAAAAAGTTTTAGAAGGATGCAAATCAAACCGAAAATTTTATAAGGGTGAAAACCGAAAATAACCTATATTACAGGGTGAAAAGCACTGTTAACTTTTTTTTTTTTTTTAATGAATGTAGATCTCCATCGCATTTCTATATATGAAGGTAAATATTTTCACAATGGCTACTTTTTCTCTACTACCCTCCACTTGTTCCTCCTCTCACTATCTCTTATTTCACTCTTTTCTTCATCAGCTGCATTAATATACCTAAACCCAACACCATTGTGTTTTAATAAATAGAAAATTAGATTCTATGTGGTTTTTCTGCTGTTGAATGTTACTCCTGCTCATCTATATTGTACATGTGATTATTTTGTTTTGTACTTTTGTTTTTGTCTGTGAGTGATATTTAAGAGAGGATCATTTACATTGTAGATCTGGTTCGGTCACTAGAAATCCTCTTTGTAATGTATCTTGAGCGTGAAGGTTCCTCTAATGATTTGTGTTTGAAAATTATCATAGCTTTAATTTAATCATATTAATATATTATACATATAAAGCTATGGTATTCAAATTTTTAATCATATCATAGCTTTAATTTATTCAACAAAAAAAAAAACATTCTTGCTCCTTCCTTTATGCTTTTCACATTTTTAGTAGTTCAAATTTTAAAACTTGTCACGCTAAATGACTTTGATGAGTGCGTTGGTTTATCAATGAGTGTGTGAACTGTGATGTAAGTGGTATAAAGAACAACATAAAGATTTTAGGTGTTTGATGTTGTTCATCTTCTTTTCACTGATAAAAAGAAGGGTTAAATATGTTTTTAGTCCCTATAAATATATCAATTTTTCGTTTTAGTGCCTCTAAAAAATTTATTTGACTTTTAGTCATAAAGTTTTGCATTTTCACTTTTGATTTTTTCTTTTAAGTAAACTCATATGTAAAATTCATATTTTTGAATAAATTTTACAGAAAAGTTTATAATATCATAAGAATCTCTCTCAAAAAACAATTTAATTTTTTTAACAAAACATGAATAAAATATGAATTTTTATATTTTTTGCGGTTAAAAATTCATATTTAATTTATGTTTAGTTAAAAAATTCTTTTTTTAGAGAGATTTTTACGATATTCTATACATTTTTGCACAATTTCATTAAAAAAATACATTAGTTGACTTAAAAATATGAACCAAAAGTGGTGATTGAAAATTTTATATGGACAAAAAGTCGACGGAAAATTTTAGAGGGGCTAAAATGAAAATTTGTTATATTTACAGGGATCAAAAACATACGAGTCTCGTTAACGAGTGTTCCCGGGGCACTCTTTAAGCATTCCAAAAGGAGAAATTATTCCATAAAAAAAATCAATTATTTCAATTTCCACTGTATTGATTTCAAAAAAATTCAAAAAAGTTTCCTTTTAAAGGTCTTAAAGAGTGCCCCGGAGGCACTCGTTAACATTTTCCAAAACATATTTAACCCTAAAAAGAAAGATGATTACCTAATATTGCCATACAAGGTACAATTTATGCTGTTGAAAATTTAGGTCTTAGTAAAAACAGATTTCATAGAACATGATCTATAATTATGAATCAAATAGCGAAAGCAAATAAAATATTGAACATGATTATGATCGGATCTACGACATGTTTGATTTATCAAGGATATTAAGAATTAGGGTATTAGAAATACCTGGATGAAGCTTTGATAACAGCTCCCTCAACAACAACGATAAACAGAAAGAGGAGTTGATCTCAAATACACAATAGAATTAGTGGCGGCTGATTTGGTTCTTCCTCAACCGGTACCTTTATGCCTCAAGTTCTCTTCAGATGGGAGAAGAGAGAGTTTTGCCGTGTCCGGTATATTGGGGACCATAACCTCTTTTATATTGGATGACCATTAGGGTTTTCCATTATTCCGTTAATGAACGATCTGGACATCCACTCATTGAGTCCATATCAACTAATTAAATATTAAATTAATTATCCAATTAGAAATCTAATAGTCTTATTACATACATTGATCACTAATCAATTAAGGCTCACAATTGATAAATAACTAATATAATTATTATTACGATATTTTCCCACATAATGATATTGGAATATAATTAAATAATAAAATATTCCAACAATCTCCCACCTGGGCTACATATCTTAATAATTATATTAGAATTCTTTAGGCGCGCGTCTGAATGCTATTTATCTTTAGATTTCAACTTTACAATCTGGTCCACCTCATACATTAATAATGGGACCACCGCGGCAGTCGTCACTGACATATAACGTGACAGAACCCCGACGACCACCACATCAATGCACTTGATGACACAGATCAACATGGATGGGTGACATGGAAATTTCATGTAATGTGATCTCTAAATCATGCCTATTTCCAACTGATCCAACTGAAAACTTTAGTGAGATCAAACTGAAGTTTGCAAATTCAATATTTGCACAAATGATACACAAATGGTTATAACAATAATAGCCTCATAAACTTTATTCCTACAGAAAATCATAACATAAAGTCTGTATCGATATCAAAACAAAAGTATAGAACATAAAATAAAATAAAAGAGACTCTCATCCAAGACATCCTTAATGACAACAATCATATGAAAGACCTTAGGTATCATGTCTTTGGTTAGTGGTATAGCTAGCATAAAGTTTGTCTTCTACATGTTCTATCATTTAACAACAATAATTTACAAGGTAATGAACCTTATAAACTTTGTTGTTAAATAATTATACGACTGAATTATGTCACTATATAATTTGAGCGGTCTTTCAATACCTTCAACAATATGCAACCAAGTGACATAAATACTTACAGTCATTTTCTGAGTTAAGATGTGTATTATCTACTTACATCCATAAGCCAGAGTCTAATAGACAAATGATCTCCAAATTGTTAGATCTCTGATGTGAGCATAGGATCTCTTGTTCTCCTTAATAATCCTTAAGGTTGCCTTTTCAACAATTCAAACTTTGAATTGCTCAAGTATTTGTCAAACAATCTTATTATATACGTTATTTTCAAATGCGTATAATAAGATCATACATAAAAATCTTATAAGCAATGCATAGTAACATACTTAAATTTTTGAATTCATATATTTTCTAATGGGCAATATTTGAGACTGAAAAGTCTCTCTCGGTGATTGATGTCACCTATAATTTATTAACTTTAATGTGAATTTATTTTCAACTATATTGATATAACTCTTTTGTGATATCAAAATAATATCTTAAATAAAATATTGAACATGATTATGATCGGATATACGACATGTTTGATTTATCAAGGATATTAAGAATTAGGGTATTAGGAATATGATGAGTCAATAAATTAGTGTTTTTAATATGTTATTTAAGTCTATTTTATTTATATTTGATTTAGTTTTATTTAAATATTATTTCCTTTTAGAATTATTTTACTTCAATTGCAAGTTATTATATT
>Ga0228711_1007675_pt1 | contig 15526 bp, 12 predicted proteins | sample MedpolnodulmetaG_2_FD_177996 | JGI IMG/M metagenome (GOLD analysis project Ga0228711, IMG submission 177996) | Root nodule microbial communities from Medicago polymorpha collected in Santa Monica, California, United States - brown nodules | ecosystem: Host-associated > Plants > Roots > Nodule...
AGGAATTGTTTGGGTTCGACGGTATTGCATTCTTGACTCATGTCTTGTCGAACGCTAAAGCTTTTAGGCCTTTTTATGCTAAGTCCACATCTCGTCGAACTCCTCAAGTTTGAAGGAAAACATTTCGATTCCTGCAAAGATAAAAGTCAACTAATATTCACCATATTAAATGAGGCTGATGAAATTATCAGCTAACATTTATGTTGATCTATATATGCTAACATTTTGAGAGAGAAGAAGTAGGACTCATTTGATATTATCATTAAGTGTCTCACTCAGCAGTGTTGCATGATTATTTAATGTGTTGTGTTGGCGACAAAGATTTAAACTTTTAGTGTCTACGCTACTTCTTTACAATTAAGTCTATGATTATTGTCAATCGAATATTTAAAAAGAAAAAGAAAATAGGTCCATTGACTTGAGATAGTCCTTTTTTTAAAATGACCTTTGACCAAGTCCTTATTCACTAGTGGTGTTGTTAAGTCATTTTTTACGGCCATGCATCCATGTACTCTACGACATTTAATTCCAATAATTTATTACAATCATCCACAAGCAAGTCCTTATTCACCAGCGGTGTTAATGGCAATATTTAATACCTCCTCGACACTCGTTAGTAGGGAAGGCATAATATTTAGCAATATAAATAGTAATGTTTTGAAAAACACTTTACTACCTAAATCAATCTTGAAACCTCATTAAAATATTTAGCAAAAGTCACAAGAGAGATATACACATACATCCATGGATCATCAACATACATTACAACTGAACATTGTGGAATCTCCTTCATACATGTGTAGTGGTTGTAAAGAGCTAGGTTATGGATCTAGTTACCACTGTGAAAACAACAATTGCAATTACATCCTCCATATAGAATGTGCTGAACGTGTTACATATGCGGTTCATCCATTTTACAACAAAAGCTTTTTTAAGTTATGTGAGAAAGCAGGAAATGGTGGATTTTGTGATGCTTGTGGAAAACATTTGTTAGGTTTTTTCTACCATTGTTCCGAAACAAACTGTGCTCTACATCCTTGTTGTTTGAAGCTGCAAGATAAAATTTCTGATAAAGATGGAAACTTTATAATGACATTGTGTGATAAAGTTCCATCAGAGTGTGTTCAATGTAAGAATATGCATGTTGCGGGGAACCAATTTGAAGGTTGGTCATATTTAGTTATTTCTGATGGAAGCTCTTGTGTTCATGTGAAGTGTTTCAAGGATATGATTATTCAAAATTTGAATAAAAATAATTATAAGAGGACAAAAGGGAGAAAGCGTGCTTTCATGAAATTTACCGGCAAATTAGTGGTGAAGTTACTAATCGACGTTGTTTTAGCGGATCCTGCTAGTTTTGTCTCGACCATTGCGGAAGTTGTGGCTTCAGGTTTTTCCCATGCTTAATTAATTTCAGTAATCAATTATCTTATCAGCTATAAGTTAATTTATGGCTTACTTTCTTTTACCGAACACATTCTTTGTGTTCCTTTAGCATTATATTCGAATATTGTAATGGAGTGTATTTTGTACATTTTTAATATAATTTTTATAAGCCATTCAAAAAATACACATGCAAAAATTATTTTCTTATATTTAGTTTATGGGGCGAAAATATTTATAACGAAGGCATTGCAAATTGTATATGACCATTAGATCTTGGAATGTAGCGGAATTCATTGGTGGAAGTTGCAATATTAAAGGTTAATTAGCACAATACAATTATCCATTGTGATGTCTCTCGTGAGCATATTTTTTTTCCGCTCAAAGTAGCATTATCCTTAGTTTACATATGAATTTTTTCATTTCAAAATTATGTTTAACACGAGATCAAGAACGCGGGCAATTTATAAAACTTAATTAGAAATTGTGATCCACACCTTTGTAAGAAATAATGGAAATCAACAACAAAGCGTTAGCAATTTCAATTCGTTAAACCACACTTTAAATACTGATATGGGCGTTAGAGCATGTTTTCGTTTTGTAGGTACAACCATCTCTCACCTTAACCGTCCCCGAAAAACTCATCGGAGCATCTTCTCCACTCTACCGATCTACCATCGAATGGGCATCGTAACTGAATCATCCTTAATAATATCTAATCTCGGACATATCATTGGTGCTGGAAGGAGGGGCGGTTAGTGGTTTTCAATAGATTTCTTCAAATCTTCCGTTGCAACCGTCTTGTATCCACCAATATATGAAGGTGAGAAAAACACAAGACGGGGAGGGGGAGGGGGGGGCACAAATAGTAGCGGAAAGTAAAGAGATAAGGGGAAGAGATATACAACCTTGTTTTATATTTCCTCCGTTCAACCTATAGGACTTTCTAATCTCAATTGAGAGATATGCAACAACAAGTTCTTTTAAAGAGATATTGTTTACACAAACTCTAGGAGTAAATAGATATTAAGCATAGTACACTTAAAGTGTATCCCTTACTGTTTTTTTTTTTTTGAATTTTTCATGAAAAGTATATAATCACAATATTATATGAACAAGTTAGACTTTGTATATGCGCTTAGGCGTTGTAACCTTCTTCGATCAAACTTAGTCCTTTCTATAGAGATGCAATAGATGATCGTTGATGAAAATATTACAATGATCTTTAAAGACCAAAGGGGTTGATATGACAATGAAAAAATATATTTCTAAGGACTAATATGATAATATTAACGAAGATTTGAAGACCTATGATGTAAGGTTCTTCATAGTAAGTATGGAAGAGCCAACAATCTTCAAAGTGCTATGAGTTTTCAGCCTTATGACTCACCTTTATGGAAATCCCTTGCTGGTATTTGGGAGTAATTCTAGAACCACATTTTTAGGTTCCTCTATTTTTTTCAAATGCTACTAGTCAGTTACTTAACACAACTCTCAATGTGAAAGATACGGTCATTGGGCTTAAGATAAGGCTAATCTGGTTTTGGCCCTTCCAGCTCCCATGGACGTTGGTGGCCCTGATCCTAACACTATTGGATGGAAATGCAGTGTTTCATGGTCCAAAGTGCGTACATTCTTAAACGGGGAAATTATCATCTTATTGTTGGGGATTGGAAGAAGATATGAGATTGGAAAGGTCCTCACAAAATACAAACCTTCATATGGATAGCGACACTTGAATGCCTTTTAAGAAACTATTGTCGAAGTAGATGAGGAATTGATGTTTCACCCATTTCTCCTATTTGTGGAAATGGAGACGAAACAATCATCCATGTTTTATGTCATTGTGTTTACGCAACCCAGTTTTTTATTAGGTTAATGGCGTCAAATCATATTACTAATTTCTTTTCTTTGATTTGCAGGGATTGGATCTTCAAGCGCATGATGATCTATCATTATGGTGACATGCAGGGGCGGACCTGGACTTACAATGTTGGTGTGGCACCAAAATTACAAAATAAATACTCTATTTTCCATTTGTTGAAAATGAGCTAAAATTACATCGTAACTAATTGTTCTAAGAACATCTCTTTCTATATACGTTACAAGACGACCATTTAACCATTGATCACTCATCTTATTACTTACTTGACTATGTACATATTATGCATGTGCTTTGTAAAACATAGGTAGATACTAAGTTTAAATTTACATGTTTGTATTGCAAAGGTAGACCAATTCTCTTTGTATTGCATTAATGCACTGCACTAGTTTAAAGTTTTTGGCTATTATTGTGTTTTGGACAAAAATAAAAAATAAAAAATTGGATATGTTAGGTGTAGCAAGTGTGCCACACCAAGACCTTAACAGGTCCGCCCCTAGTGAGATGTTGAAATCTTTGGAAGTGGAGGAACAATTCTATCTTTGAGGAGGACTTTCATCGATCTATTGGTCCTATTCGTATCATTCTTGAACTTTTTCAAGTCATTGATAGAGGTGAGCATCCTTACCTACCGCAAGTGTCACGAAATTGTGACATTGTCTTCATCAGTTGGAAGAGACCACATGGAGAATGGGTGAAACTGAATTATGATGGAGCTTATAAAGAGTCATTGGTCATCGCAGACCGTGGATGCTTTATTATAGACTCTAACAGTCAGTGGCTAAAAGGTTATGCTCGAAAGATTGGAACATGTGATGCTCTTTATGTTGAGATATGAGGCATATATGAGGGTTTTTCGCAATTCATCATGGAAAGCGACTCTAAATTGGTAGTGGACATGGTAACATGTAATTCCAAGATTAATGGGGCTATCCCCCGTTTTGATTCGTTGAATCTGAGATCACATTGAACTTTCAGAGAGGTTCAAATAAACCACACCTTATGCGAAGGAAACAGAAGTGCGAATTAATTAACGTATAGTCTTACACATGATTCTTTTGTGTCCATTTTTTAAAGTCCCCTCCAAAGGAATCACCAAGAATGTTTGTTTAATTTCTTAATTTTTTTTTTCCCTTTGAGCTTTGCCTTTTTTCTTACAAAAAAACGAAGCATTTTTTTTACCACACGATGAAGGATCATTTTAAAAGACTTTCTATCACTTTCTTTCACTTGTTTACGTTTAAAACGAAGCATCATTCTTTCCATTATTATCCCAAATTCCCAATTCAAAACCAACAATGGATACAACATTGAAAACAATTTCATCAGCATTAAACCTAATCGATTCCAAGAAACAAAATCTCAAAAACGCATTCGAAAATCTTCAATCCCAATCTCTCATGGCTTCAACTCGATTCCCACTTCACCTCTCTCCAACAATCTCTCCTTCACCGCTTCCAATTTCTCCAATCACTCGAACAACAATCCCAATCCAAAACCCTAATTTCAAACCCGAACCACGAAAATTCGAATAAATTGAGGGTCCTGTGCGAGAAGATGGATGGTATAGGTTTAAAGAATTACGTTAGTGACAATTTCAAGGATAAAATTAGGGTTCAAGCGTAACTTCGCGAGGCGTTAAGATTTTCTCCGGATGCAGGGATGATGATTCTGCAAACGTTGGAAGGGTTTTATGGAGTGAATGGAAGTTTCAAGCATAAGGGAATGAGAGAGATGGGGAGGGTTTGTGTTATGTTGTTGAGGGTTTTGAGTGTTTCTGGTGTGAATGTGAGTGGTAAGGCGAGGGAGAAAGCGTTGAAGGTGGCGATTGGTTGGAAACTGAGGTTAATGGGTGGTTGTGGGAACATTTTGGGGGCATTGGGGTTTTTGTATTTGGTTTATGCTTTTGGTATTGTTGATGAATTTAGTGTGGATGAGCTTGTTGAATTTGGTAGTGTCGCTGCGGTTAATAGCGAGTTCATGCAACTTTGTCGCAAAATTGGTTTGACAGATAGAATTCCTGCTAAGGATATTGTTTTGAGATGTTAATTGCTAGGATATCTCTAATGTGTGTGCGTTAGAATATGAAGTAGGATACGATTACGTAGCTTCAACACTTCTGATCATAGGGTGTCCAGTGTCCGATACTGACACGACACACACAACACTAATACATTGATTACATTTAGTTTTTTCATTTTCACAAATTGTTACCATACCAGTGTCAACATGTTAATGTCAGTGCTTCATTTGGCCCTCTTGAATTGATACAGTTCTGTTTGGAAAGATATTGATAATAAATTGCTGTGATGTTCATTTGGTCCTCTTCTACCAACTAAAAAAAATCAAACATGCCCATAATATAATCGGGTAGGATGATTACCCAACACCAGTTTTGGGCACGTACCTCTTCATAGGGGTATTGAATTGTCACCATTGACATTGATTGATGAAAGACAGGATAAAAAGAAGTGAATGGTAATTGAAGTTTATGTAAGATGTTTTTTATGTGCGACGTACATGACTTAATTTTAAATAAGTTTAGTAAGATAACTGGGGAAAGTTTTACCTAATTCTCTCCCTGCTGATGAAAACTTTGTGTATCTAAATATATAAAGAACCAAGAGAGAGAGAGAGAGTGCACAACCAAGAGTAACTAAAAGATATAGTAATAATTAGCATGGCATTCGTCTCAACATATAATTTCTTTCTATTAGTATTTATTAAATGTATGTATTTTGTATTTCTAAATTCAGTGGTTTTTATTCCATTGAAAACATAGAGGCGGCTAACTAGCTTATAAAAATGCTACCACACACACATGAAGAGTTACTAGGTTACTGGAAAATTAAGTAATATTTAAAAAGAATTAATTTGGGTTAATTTGTTATGTGACAGTTTCATGTATTTCTAATGGTATAGGTTTGCTGACATGCCCAATTTCTAATTTTACCTCTAAGTATTTATATTCATAAGGCAGTGTTTGTTTGTGGTCTGCAGAGATTATTCAGAAACTTGTTGATAAAGGCAAACATGTTCTGGCTGTCAAGTATGTTTTTGAGTTCAATCTTGCTCATAAGATTCCACCTGTCCCTATTTTGAAAGCATATGTGGATGAATCTAAGGAACTTCGTAGAAGACTTTCCCGGGAAGGAAAGTCTAAGGTAAGTATCACGTTGATTGATAACATAATGCATGGTACCACCTCCTTTATTCACTGATGTATTTTTGCAGATGGAAATTACTGACAGAGAAATGCATGCTCTGAAATCAGTAATTGAGATTATTGAGAATCATATGCGTGTAGAGCAATTGAAGGGGTCAGATGCAAATATGAAACACAGAACACCAGCTTCTATTCTAACTCAGTATCGACTGGAACGACGGAAACGAAAACGATTCCTCGAACATCCACTTCAGTTGGTCCAGCAAACGACTCAACAAAATGCCAGTCAAACTCATACATGAGATCGCCAGCCACTCCGTCTGGCATGGTGGCCCCTGCCCCAACTATGCCTTCTTACACAGGTCTTTCATCTGTGTCATATGGTATTATTATGCGACATCAATACCAAGCATCTTATTATCCTCAGTAGATCAATAAATTGTTTCGCTTGTCAATACTAACTCATGCGCCACACCGGTATTCCAGCTTCTCCCTGACTTTGCACCTTGACTGTTTGGTTTTTAAAAGTGTAGTTTGCTACTTTGCTTTACTGACCATGATTGAAGGAATGCTTAGGTTCACAATCTGAATTACTTGAATATTTGTGTGTATATAAATTGCTTTTAGCTTCTGGTTCATTGTGGTCTTTCCCCTCTCGATTTGTCTAGAATAGAATCGTATACATAGTTGCATTTTCAATTGAGAATCATGACTTACAAAACAAATCTGCTGTTATTCTTTTCCTGATTTAATTGTATTTTGAAGTGTACCTTTTCATAAAAGATTCAACAAAATTTTATACTGGTGAATTAATTGCCTTATGCTAATTTATCCAAACATGGTTAAAGTTATATCAGATATAGGAAATTATTTGATATCATTATCTGTCCAAAAACTTGAAGGACTCAACAATATATTTTCTTTCTGAAAGAGTCATATTTTTAAATAAAAAATTATGTTGCGACAGCCAACACTCACAAGCATTTTTTAATATTTTTAACGGATAAGCTAAATAAATCACAAGATTAACTACTTGCATCAACACCAGTTTAGCTGCTAGTCAATCTTTGTTTAATGATGATTATCATATCTTGTTAGGCTTTATTTGTAATGGTTTTCATTTATCTTGTTGGAGATGTTTCAAACAGTCTAGATGTAGCCCTTGTGGCATTTGCTTTGTTTGAATGAACTTGCTTTTACCGTAAAAAAAAAAACTACTTGCTTTTGTAATAATGACTGAGAAACTATTGAAAAATGACGAAAGGACATTGAAAATCTTCCTCGTAGCGTGGAATTTTTCTATACAAATCTTGTAGTTATAGCTTTCATTGTAAGGATTTAATTATTACAATAAGTATGCAGGCTCATTTTTATAATAGCAGTTATTGTATTACAAAATAGATATACTGCCAACTGTCCCGTAAGTGTAGCTCAGTTGGTGGCTACCAGGGGTAATTTGTGCAGGGGTCGGGGTTCGAACCCCGGATTCCCCACTTCTTCATACATAATGTGTGCGAATCTAGCCACTAGGCTACTTGACAAAAAAAAAGATATACTGCCGATTGAAATAAGTAGGCTATGTTTGGCTATTACAAATATTGATTTAGTTAGGCTACATATATAATCATAACAAGATAATTAAGACGAATGAATGAACTAACTAAATGTGAAGTCATGTATTATTCTTTTTTGTTGGAGAATATTATAAATTATGTATTTATTTGGTTACATGTGTACAATATTAGCTATTGTGGCATTGAAATGTCAAACACCTTATTTTATACTTTGTTTTTTTTAATATAAACAAGAGCAATGTTATTCAGAATCATCATACTACAACTTTACATTTTCATTGTTAATTCAAAAGTATCTTTACACACTTGTTTCTTTGGCCGGCTGTATGGTGATGATATCAAATTCTTATTGATAAGAAAATGATTTCATTGGACATAACGGAACCTTTGCATCTGTACTAATAAATCAAGTTCAACCGTTTAAATATTAGATATAGATCCATTTTGGAGAAGAAACCAAGCATAGAGAGAAATCTTATCAAACATAGGACAAACTAAAGATAATGATAGATCATAAAACAAACTGAAAATGTACTAGGACACTCAATAGTGTAGATGCTGTATATATAAAGACACTGGCTAGTAGGATATAGTTCAAACTATCCTATCCATGGCTCTACTAGTCCTCTACTTGCCATATATTTTCTTCTTTATCCTCTTAACCCTTATAGTACAAAAGATAAGAAAGAAGAAAAGTTACCCGACTTATAACATACCGCCTGGGCCTAGAAAGTTACCAATTATAGGAAATATACACAATCTGTTAAGCTCTCAACCCCATCGAAAATTAAGAGACTTGGCGAAAAAATATGGACCAGCGATGCATCTTCAACTTGGAGAGGTTTCTGCTATGGTCATTTCATCCCCCGAGTGTGCAAGCGAGGTGATGAAAACCCATGATATTCACTTTGCATCAAGGCCTCAAATCCTGGCTACAGAAATAATGTCTTACAATTCCACAAGTATAGCTTTTGCTCCATATGGTAATTATTGGAGACAGCTACGGAAAATCTGCACACTGGAGCTTTTAAGCCTAAAAAGGGTCAACTCATACCAACCAATTAGAGAAGAAGTGTTTTTCAATCTTGTCAAATGGATTGCTTCACAGAACGGAATTCCAATCAACATTACTGAAGCTGTACGTTCTTCAATATACACAATTGTTTCGAGGGCTGCTTTTGGCAATGAATGCAAAGACCAAGATAAATTTATATCAGTGGTAAAACAATCAATAAAGGTTGCAGGGGGTTTTGACTTGGGAGATTTGTTTCCCTCAGCTAAATGGTTACAGCTTGCTACTGGTATGAGGCCTAAGCTTGAGAGGTTTCATCGACAAACGGATGAGATATTTGAAAACATCATCAATGAGCATAAAGAGGAAAAGTACACAAAAGCCAAACATGATCAAGGTAAAGTAGAAGAAGATCTGATAGACGTTCTTTTAAAATATGAGGACGGTAGCAACCAGGAGTTTACCTTAACAAAAAACAATATCAAGGCCATAATCCTGGTAAGCAAATTAATCTCTTCCAAATACATTCAAAGAGAAATACTTGTTTACTCCAGTAAAATTTAAATTTTAACTGAAAACCTTCCCACATCTTATATGTCATATCTGTAGCGTTGGATGCTATATGCATGTTGACTTTTTATATATCACTTAAGACATTCTTGGATTAGCTTAACCTTATTGATAGCTACTTTTCAGGACATTTTTGGTGCTGGAGGTGAGACATCAGCAAGCACCATTGATTGGACAATGGTAGAATTGGTAAAGGATCCAAGAATTATGAAGAAAGCACAAGATGAGGTGAGAGAGGTTTTCAAAATGAAAGGAAGGGTTGATGAAAATTGCATCAATGAACTCAATTATTTGAAATTAGTTGTCAAAGAAACCTTAAGGCTACACCCTCCAGCACCTCTTTTGTTACCGAGAGAATGTAGTCAATCATGTGATATAAATGGTTATCACATACCGATTAAGACTAAGGTGTTAGTCAATGCTTGGGCAATTGCAAGAGATCCAAACTACTGGACTGAACCAGAGAGGTTTTATCCAGAGAGATTCATCGACAGCGATATTGACTATAAAGGGAGTAGCTTTGAGTACATTCCTTTTGGTGCCGGAAGAAGAATATGTCCAGGGAGCACATTTGGTTTGACAAATATTGAGCTGGTCCTTGCAATGTTGTTGTATCATTTTGACTGGAAGCTTCCTAGTGGAATAACAGGTGAAGAAATGGATATGACTGAGGAATTTGGACTCACGGTGAGAAGAAAAGATGATCTTTTATTGTGCCCTTTTGTTTATAATCCTTTGCAAGGTACATGAGCTTCACTAGAAGAAACTGAAAACTTTGCTAGTGTACCGATAAGAGTGCCGAAAACATACCTTCTTCCAGTCGAAATAAGTTGGCTATGCTTGGCTAGAAGAGTTAAAATAAATAAAGATTGTTCAACTTAACCATGTTTACTAGATTGCATATAGTAAATAGTTTTCATTCAATCTTAATTTAATCTCTAATTTATAATATTCAAATCAGTTCCTGAATTTAAATAACTAGCGAATAAATCGACATCCTTAAGCCCTATTATAAGGGATTGAAATTTACCTTTCCCTCTCCTTTCAATACAAACCAGATGCTAACCCTTGCATTGAGCTTTTTAATACCTACCAGCCTTCTATCTTTTTGCATAATGCTTTCTAATAAGATTTTCAACACAAGGCTTCGGATTAAATCTATATTTAAATCGTACCTTATTTTCTGATCACATTCGAAATGTTTTGATTATATCAATTTTGTACTGGTTTCAAAACATTATGCATATGTTTAGATAATATATTTACATGAAAAGATGTAATTGAGTCAAGACGTAATCCTAATATTGTGACCACTATATACATAAACTATAACTTTCTGCTATTTGTACATTTTTAGTCATTTTCTTTTTACCACTTAATTTATTTTTCACCATTTGAAAAATTTCAAAATAAGAAAATAAATTATGACTTATAAAAGTGCATATATACGGATGAAATCTTATAACGAAAACTCCTAGCTTAAACAACAACCGATGCGATGTAATAGGAAGAAAAGCTATGCTCAAATATATACTTTTCTGTATGATTCAATATTCACTACATTATTTAAACTTTAAAGCAGTGTTGTTAATTGCAGTTCACAGAAAATAGCAGTCTATTCAAATTCTGCTACACCATAGCACTGTCTTAGCTGCAATTAAACAACAGATTCTACTAGTTCGTGTATTGCAAAACACTAGCAATTTGTATAACTTCCTTTATGACGCTATAGTGCCGCTATTGTCGCTATTCGACAAAACTGATTGAGAGAAATCAGGACTCACTGAGGCACCAGAGGACAGAGCATCTCTTGCATAATTTGGTTCCCCGCTCTTCTGAAAAGTCAAAACCATATCAATGCTTACTCTGTCCAATGTTGCAATCTTGCTTCTCAATGTATAAAAAAACAGTTCTGGGACATGTATATCAAATTATAATGAGTAAGTTTTAATAATCCTCAGGCAAAAATACACAGTAGGTATAAAATCTAAATTAGCAGCATTTCAAATACTCTTTAAATTGAGTTCTGTTTCATAGGCCATAAATGTGATTTCATGATGTCATGAAATTAACATATCTTACTTGGTAGCAGTTATAAACATGATCATTTGTAATTAGAATGAACATGAACACAAAATCACAACAAGCAGAACAAAAAAAAGTAACAAAGTGTCCTTACAAAATACATGATCGTTCATTCAACTGGTGTATTTCATCGAACACCTCAAAAGCAAATTTGTGAATCAAAAATCAGAGGAATATTGGATTATCGTTGCATCATGCACGATATCAGAGGAAGTGTGGTTTCACAAATGGTGCTCCAGTGCTCCTTGTTGCGACAAGAAATACAAAATGCGTTTAAGGAAATATTGGACCATGAGGGGGAGCTTTGTTGAGTTGGATCATCACATTGGATAAAGAGCAAGACACAAGTGTTGGACACCACATCTTAACTAAAAACCTTAAAGCATAAAGTTTAAGGTTCCTCTTACTTATATATTGCTCAACACTCACTTTTCCATCCGATTTGAGACTACTCACACGGGACACATCACAATATTTTCTTATAGAAAAATAGATTGCATCTTTCAAGTACCAAAAAATCGATTCACACTAGCAGTAAACAGTTATGTATGTTAAGACCTTTATGGTCACACAATTATTAGACGGTAATAATAAATAGACTAATCATGTAATTTTTTTTTTCTACTTGTGAGTAACCTTATAAGTAATAAGTTTGAACTAAATGACTTGTTGTCTTCATTCCATAAGTGGCTTCTCCAGCAATACCTATAATTATGGGATTCAAACACTTAGCTTTGTTGTAATCGAGTCAAAATGTGATCCCAACATTGTGACTGATAAACTATAGTTTTCTACTACGTTTGTACCGCTTCTATAATTTTCTTGTTACCACTTTCATTTATTTTTGACCATTGCAAAAATCACAACATACGAAAATAATGGATGCAATCATGCAGTGTAATTGAAAGAAATCAGGACTCACCAAGGCAACAGAGGCCAGAGCATCACTTGCATAATTTGATTTTCTGCTTTTCTCGAAACCGTCTCAATGCTATGTTCAATCTTGCAATCTTGCTTCTCAATGTATGAATTATGAAAAACCAGTTCTAGAATAAAATAGAAATGAGTAATTTTCAATTAACCTCAAACAAAAATACACAATAACTTAAAATATTATTTTGAGTAGGACCATCTTAAAATGACTATTTAAAACGGAGTTCATTCTTTCCATTATTCTCTGAAATTCCCAGTTCAAAACCAACAATGGCTACAACATTGGAAACAATTTCATCAGCATTAAACCTAATCGAAACGAAGAAACAAAATCTCAAAAACGCATTCGAAAATCTCCAATCCCAATCTTCACTCCCTCTCTCATGGCTTCAACTCGATTCCCACTTCACCTCTCTCCAACACTCTCTCACTCACCGCTTCCAATTTCTCCAATCACTCGAACAACAATCCCAATCCCAAACCCTAATTTCAAACGATAACTCGAATAAATTGAGGGTCCTATGCGAGAAGATGGATGGTACAGGTTTAAAGAATTACGTTAGCGACAATTTCAAGGATAAAATTAGGGTTCAAGCGGAACTTCGCGAAGGATTGCGTTTTTCACCGGACGCTGGGATGATGATTCTGGAATCATTGTAAGGGTTTTATAGAGTGAATGGAAGTTTCATTATGAGAGAAATGGGGAGGGTTTGTGTTATGTTGTTGAGGGTTTTGAGTGTTTCTGGTGTGAATGTGAGTGGTAAGGCAAGGGAGAAAGCGTCGAAAGTGGCAATTGGTTGGAAAGTGAGGTTGATGGGTGATTGTGGAAATATTTTGGCTGCGTTGGGTTTTTTGTATTTGGTTTATGCTTTTGGTATTGTTAATGAATTTAGTGTGGATGAGCTTGTTGAATTTGGTGGTGTGGCTGCTGTTAATGGCGAGTTTATGCCGCTTTGTCGGGATATTGGTTTGACGGATAGAATTCCTGGTAAGGCTGTTGAGTTATTCTAAAGAGTTGAAGTTGTTTGAGATGTTTATTCCTAGGATAACACTTGTCTGTGTGTGTTTATGTTAGAATAGGAATTAGGATACAGCTATGAAGCACAAACACTCCTTGGATTAGGCTTGTCCACAGCACTGACACTTGTAATTACACTGCATTATGTGATTTTTTCAAATTATTAGCTAGGTCAGCGTGTCATTGTCAGTGTCCGGTGTCAGTGTTTGTATTTGTGCTTCATAGGGATACAGTTGTGTAGCAGCAATGCTTCTCACCAAAGGCGTGTTTGGTCTCCAACACATCCCAATGTTTGACACGACACATGTGATTACATTCAGTTTTTTCATTTACACATACCGTTACTATTCTCAATGTGTCATATTGTGTCCAGTGTCTAATTGAAGTTTATGTCAAATGTGCATATGTTGGGAACGTACCTCTTTATAGGCTAAGGGTATTTAATTGTCACCATTGATACTGATCGGTGAAAGAGAGAAAGAAAGACAGAAGAAAAGAAGTGAATGGTAATTGAGGTTTATGTCAAATGTTTTTACGTGCAACTGAGATGTCTTACTTTTAAGCAAGTTTAGTAAGATTGACTGGGGAAGGTTTTCCCTATTTCTCTCCCTACTGATGAAAACTGTTGTGTAATTGAATATATAAAGAACCAAGAGAGAGAGAGAGTACACAACCAAGAATAATTAAAGGATATAAAAATTAGCATGGTATTCGTCTCAATGTAAAATTGCTTGCTATTATTATTAGTTTTTATCAAATGTGTATTTTGGATTTCCAAATGGAATGGTTTTTATCCCATTGAAATCATAGAGGTGGCTAATCAGCTTATAAAAATACATGAAGAGTTACTAGGCTACTAGCAAATTAAGTAATATTTAAAAAGAGTAAATATGAGTATTTGTGATCTGACAGTTTTATGTATCTCCAACGGTATATGTATGCTCACATGTCTAGTATCTAATGTTACTTTTTAAGTATTTTTATTTATAAGGCAGTGCTTGTTTGTGGTCTGCAGAGATTGTTCAGAAACTTGTTAATAGGGGAAAACACGTTCTTGCTGTCATGTATGTTTTTGAGTTTAATCTTGCTCATAAGATTCCACCTGTTCCTATTTTGAAAGCATACGTGAAGGGTTCTAAGAAACTTGCTAGAAGACTTTCCCAGGAAGGAAAGTCAATGGTAAGTACGTATCACCTTGATTGATAACATAATGCAGGGTGCCACCTCCTTTATTCATTGATGCATTTTTGCAGATGGAAATTATTGATAGAGAAATGCATGCACTGAAATCAGCAATTGAGATTATTGAGAATCATATGCTGGAATCTGAATATCCGCTAGCTAGCCTTGAGCAGCGTGTAGAGCAATTGAAGGGGTCAGATGCAAATAGGAAACACAGAACACCAGCTTCTATTCTAACTCAGCATCGACTGGAACGACGGAAACGAAAAAGAAGTATAAAGAAGCAGCGGCAAAATGGGATGAAGAAGATTCCATCGAACATCCACTTCAGTTGGTACAGCAGACGACTCAACAATATGCCAGTCAAACTCATACATGAGGTCGCCAGCCACTCCGTCTGGCATGGTGGCCCCTGCCCCAACTATGCATTCTTACACAGGTCTTTCATCTGGGGCATATGGTATTATTATGCGACATCAATACCAAGCATCTTATTATCCTCAGTAGATCAATAAATTGTTTCGCTTGTCAATACTAACTCATGCGCCACACCGGTATTCCAGCTTCTCCCTGACTTTGCACCTTGACTGTTTGGTTTTTAAAAGTGTAGTTTGCTACTTTGCTTTACTGACCATGATTGAAGGAATGGTTAGGTTCACAATCTGAATTACTTGAATATTTGTGTGGATATAAATTGCTTTTAGCTTCTGGTTCATTATGG
>Ga0228711_1007676_pt1 | contig 15526 bp, 6 predicted proteins | sample MedpolnodulmetaG_2_FD_177996 | JGI IMG/M metagenome (GOLD analysis project Ga0228711, IMG submission 177996) | Root nodule microbial communities from Medicago polymorpha collected in Santa Monica, California, United States - brown nodules | ecosystem: Host-associated > Plants > Roots > Nodule...
AACTCAATCAGACTCTGAACCCCTTCAGACTCTGAACCTGAGAACAGTTCTTGAACGAGAGAGAAACGAAGTTTTTGAAACGCACAATTCAACCCCCCCTTCTTGTGGTTTTTCTCACCTTCAGTTGACACGTGTACAAGACAACACACCATGCAAGAGTACACGTCATCACCACTAACGGAGCTTTTGAACAGAGGGACCATTTTGATGGACGTCTGTAAAATTCAGGGACTAAATAGATATTTCGCAAAATTCAAGGACGAATTTGGCCGATTTTTTAAAATTCAAGGACGAATTTGAAGTATTCTCAATCCAATTATGTTTGTTTTCTTTCAGCCAATTTCATATCAAAAATTACTATTAATGATTTGTATATCGTATATACCAAATCGAATAGAAAGAAATTTGAATCATATTCAAACTTCATAATCTAGATTCGAATATAATAATTTAATCAGAACCAAAAGCTCTGATACAACTGAAGGGATTTTAAGAGGGGTTTTTCAAAATTTTAATCCTCTTTGCGGAAGAAATCTCATTGAAACGGATCTTGATTAAATCATTAATCACAAATCAAACACATACTGAAACAATTTAAGGATTCATGTGTTTACCTCTTGAAGAGCAGAACCTTTGTGGCAGAATTGTTTTTGATCACGAGCAAAGCAAAGTAGATGCCTCTACTTAGTCCACACGAACAGAACTTCTTCGATGACCAGTACTAGCCAATTCCAACGGAGTTTCAGAGAGAAGAAGGTTTAGAAAGTGGGTGCCTATAAAAGCACCCACTTTTTCTTTCTTTTTGTTTTCTCAAAGAACTTTCTCTTTTTTTGTAATAAACCACCACTTGTTCTTAATTTTGTAACATAACTCTCAAATATATATCTTTATTTATTTTATAAATAGATTAAATTACAAATAATGATTAATTATATCTTTATTTTTTATTAGTAGACAAAATTACAAATAATGGTTAAACTCACACAAAATTGAAGATATTGGAGTTAAATCTCCAATGACGATTAATAATTTTGACATTTTGTTGATTGAGTTGTAGACTATCTAAGTGATGAGTTCGTTGGGACGTTATAACCTATCGGTTTGTCAAGTTGCACCTGCTGGTCGCACGGTGATCCTTACGTGTGGGGTCTTACTCTCTCGGTTGATTTCGGTTTATCCCTCCGCATGTTGAGTTGCACCTGCTGGTCACACGGTGATCCTTACGTGTGGGGTCTTACTCCTTCAGGGGTAATTGAAACATAGACTTAAATTTGCGTTCCTAGATTTCTAAAGGTATGGTGGTCATTGTTCCTGAAGGTTTTCCCATCTATGAGTCTTAGAAGTACATTGTGAAGGGATTTTAAGAGGGGTTTTTCAAAATTTTAATCCTCTTTGCGGAAGAAATCTCATTGAAACGGATCTTGATTAAATCATTAATCACATATCAAACACATACTTAAACAATTTAAGGATTCATGTGTTTACCTCTTGAAGAGTAGAACCTTTGTAGCAAAATTGTTTCTGATCACGAGCAAAGCAAAGTAGCGATGCCTCTACTTAGTCCACACGAACAGAACTTCACCGATAACCGGTACTAGCCAATTCCAACGGAGATTCAGAGAGAAGAAGGTTTAGAGAGTGATGGCTAGGATTTCACAACTTTTGTGAATTAGGTTAAGCACTCACAAAAAGTTAGTAATGCTTCAACACAAGGGTTCTATTTATAGAATCACTTGTGTGGTCAGCAAGACAAGCACTTAAGTACACCGTAACTTAAGGTGCACCTTATTTCACTTAAACACATCGTACCTTACGGTGGACCGCGTTTATCTATTTTCGTAAATTAAATAATAAAACATATTTAATTATTTAATTACTAATAAGTCCTATATATTATTTTATAAATAAGTCTTATTATTTTTATAAATAAGTCTTAATTATTTATTTCTCTCACTTAAGTACACCGTAATGTTGACAATAATATTAAATCACATATTTAATATTATAAACAATGAGCGGTATCTAGCAACACATCACTGCTACCCAAGTGATGAGAATGTCATGTGATCTGACGAAACCTTTATGTGATAATGTTCATGTGCATAATTACCATTTTGCCCTCATGTCTATATTGAACACAAGGCATATCATGTCACCCTTGTCCAATTCAATATTGGGCCCGTAGACATTTCTCCTGTTATGAAGGAGGGGCAAATTCCATCTAGGTCACTCATGTCCCTCAGCATGACTCGTGGAGTACTCATCAACGAACTTTATAGTCATCTTATTATAGACAACGTTTGAATGGTGACAAAGCACTCGACTCCAACATCTAAGGTACATAGTGATTTTAGGTCAAAGGGTGGAATACACCACTATCACTATGACGAAAGGGACTAACTTAGTCCAACGTGAGTAACGTTTTGGACCAAGTTGAAACTTTTAAAACGTAAGGGACCAACTTGAAATTTTTAAAACATAAGGGACCAACTTAAAAACTAAAATAAACATAAAGGATCAAACATGCAATTAAACCAAACTTTTATTAAAAGTTAAAGGTGCAAACAAGTTATCCAATCAAGAAATTATTATAAAGACATATTGCATAGTGCATCAGAACTGAAAAAACTTCCCTTTTTATTAAAAAAAGATAACAACTTAGAAAATAAACCTTACCAATCAGACATTTATTTTAAGAGCAATTCAGTGGTTAAAGTTCACATATTTTAAATATAAAAAAATGAAATGATTAGGGTTCGAATCTCAACCTGTAAGCTAAACTTAACCGGTAAAAACAACGTATAATATATAAAAGGTACAAGGTTCAAACCCCAATAAAAAAAATACAATATCCATATCCGTTGAACTAAGCTCGTGAGATTGAATCAGACACCTTTTCCATACATGTAAAAAACTTTGAAACATTCATTTTGAAATGTTATTAGTTACTAATTAATTAATTAACGTGTAAAACTTTCTTACTCAAAACCACCCACCAGTAATAATTGAGTTTAGCTAAAAAACAAAGCTAATAGCTATAGGAGTAGAGTAGGTAATAAGGCTGCCAGCTGTTACCATATCACTCTTTCTCCCTCCTCTCTTCATCTTTTTCTGCTCACTGTTATTCTCCGATTAGGGTTTCCATTTTCCGATCCATTCTTCACAACAACCACCGTAACTCTTTTCTCTTTCACTCTCTCTCTTCACACACGGTACCGTGATTTTCTCTCTCTAACCGTTTTTTCCTTTGGTTCTACCACTAACAGTTACTGATTCTAATAATCGCTTAATTTTCGATTATGTAATATTGGTGTGTTTGTTTTCAGTTTAATAGAGTGAATGTTGCTGTGAGTTGCTTGATTTTGTTGATTGTTTGTATTCAGTGCAAAAAAGGAATGAATAATCAGTGTTTATTGCTTTTTTTTTGTTTTTGTTTTTATTAGATAAATTGTTAAATCAAATTTTATAGTAGTTACTGTAATGGAGTTTGGTTGGGTTATTTAATTATCTTTTATTTTTTTTGGTTCGAAGGATTTTTTTTATTTCCTACATTGGCTTATCCCTAAATATTAGGCTTTGTTTGGTTAAATAGCTTATTTGCAGCTTACACCATAATAATCACTTATGTATGAGTTATTTCTATAACAAAAATAAAATTAAGTTTTTTCATAAACTTTCTCCCAAAACTTGTGAAAATAAGCTATAGCTTGTGAACATGTCATAAGCTGTTTTTTTTTTTCTTTTTCCGAAGTAGCTAAACTAGTTCACCCAAGTTGGCACAGTGGAGAATCGAACCTGAGAGCTTAAGCATGATTACACTCCAAGGTCCCAAACCAAAACCACCAAGCCAACCCAAGTGGGTTCCTGTCATAAGCTGTTAATATAAGTTCTTCTAAAACAGTCTCACATAATTTATGCCGGTAGTTAAGCTCTAGTAGCATCCTTCCCAAACAGATCCTTAGTTGTGAAGAACATTGGCTTTCTTCGAACATTACCTTTAGTTTTGTTGTTGTCATAATTTAAATTTTGGATATAGAATCTCATTGATTTTGTTCTATGCATAAGCATGTTTATGTTGGCCATTTTGGGAATTATGTGGTATTCAGAAAAAGCACTACTAGGTTGTGATTATCCATGTCTATTTAGCTTTTTAGCTATTAGTTAAGTTATTAATAGCTATCAGTTAGTTTATGAATTGGTTTACCAAACAGATACTAAACTTTACTCTTGTTTTAATCACAGATCTTAAGCTTGGAGTTGGAAGTCTTAGTTGGCTTCATCACTGTGTGTGGCCGTTTGGCTTTTCACGGGCATCAATTTGGTTCTCTTGTGTAAAAACTCAATGTCACCAAAGGGCTAGAAAGTTATGGGCCGCTACCAGGATGCTAATTATTATAGAGGTAAGCACTAGTACTATGGTTGTAATTCCTTACAAGTGAATCTGATTATTTATTTTAGGTTTTCTGTTTTCATAACTTTCTGATTGTTTTTGTATCTAAAATCTTGTAGTTTTATTTTGTTAACCCGATGATGGTAATATGTGTTGGTATTCATGCTATAATATTTAATTTGTCATGTATCAAGAAATTTCCGGTTCATTTTAATTCTTCATTAGAGCAAGGCACATGTACAAATTGTTGGCTTGTTATATCTTCGAGCACTATTGTTTAATGATTTACATGTGTGCTGAGTCAAGCTCTGTTTAAATTGTTGCAGGTTCTTTGTGCTGTCGGTTAATTTTATTTGTCATCTGGCTTCCTAGTTTCCTAGATGTGACAGCACAAGAAGTACACGCTGACCATAAGCGAACTACTTCTCTGGTAGTGTTAGCTAGTGAACCTACTTCTGGAGACACTGGACTCTTTGAACCTATAGAAATATCACCTGCTGTCATACCTAAAGTTCCATTGCCCACCGAGTCTGGCCCACCAATGTATCCTATTCCTAGTTTTCCTTCCAGATATGAACCAGTTTTAACTGGTAAATGCCCCGTAAACTTTTCACTTCCAGAAGTATCAGATATCCTCGATAGAACATCATTTGATTGCGCTGTACCTTTGGCATCCCTTGTAGGGAATGTAATATGTTGTCCACAGTTTAGTAGCTTGATCCACATCGTCCAGGGTTTCTTTAGCAAGAAATCTAATAATTTGGTTTTGCCAAATACAGTTGCCGAACATTGTTTTTCTGATGTTATTAGTATTCTAGCCAGTAGAGGGGCAAATAGTTCACTCTCCACACTTTGTTCCATTAAATCATCTAATTTTACAGGCAGGTCATGCCCTGTGAAGGATGATGCTACTTTTGAAAGAATGGTTAACACAAGCAAATTAGTTGAGGCATGCAGAACTGTTGATCCACTAAAAGAGTGCTGCAGACCTGTTTGTCAGCCTGCAATTATGGATGCCACACTTCAGATTTCTGGCAGACAAATGATGATCAATAATGATGACCATATGGCTGGGGAAATGAATCACACTGATTATCTAAATGATTGTAAAGGCGTAGTTTATTCATATCTCTCCAAACAACTATCAATTGAGGCCGCAAATAAAGCATTCCGGATACTATCTGCCTGCAAAGTCAACAAAGGTGCATTGTTTAACTATTTGATTCTTGTTGTAGTTGTATATTTGGGTTTGGAGGGCATGTCAATGGCATGACTAATTTTATATTGCTGGTCTTAGCCTACCTCAGATGTCACATTTTTAATTTTTTCTTTCTTTCTAGTTATGGGACTAGATAAAGGAGAAGAGAAATACTGACTTTTAATATTTTTTTTAGGGGCATAAGAGGACTTTTAATATTATATAACAATGGTTTAATATGATTGTTAATAATCTTTAGTAAGTACCAAGACCATCGAGATATGTAATATTTACTAATGACTTGATACAAAAGACTGAACCCTAACCCTAATTTACAGGGATACAGGATTCCTATTCTTAATAGATAGGGAAATCATGATAATACCTATGTAATATGGAAACTAATCTTAGGGGTTAATTTGAGATATGAAACTAATCTTGTGAGATAAACGATATCCAACATAATATCAAGATATTCTTAGACACATCTTACTCCCTCATCCCAAATTGAGTGATCTATTCAATCATTTCACACATATTAAGAAAAAGTGCATAAATGAAAGATAGAGAATAATATTTTTACCAAAGTAACCTTATTACGTATTGGTGTATTTATCAATATCATTAATGGAAAGTAGAAGATGTTGAATTGGGAGTGATGTAAGTAAGTACTATTTAGAGGGTACAATTGGAAACAAAGTAATTAATGTTGTATTGAAAATTTAAAAGGTCATTCATTTTGGGACAATTTCTTTATGCAAATAGGTTAGTCATTTTGAGACATAGGGAGTATATTCTAACAAGTTTATTACTTCAATAGAAAAGAGTTGGGATTCCTTTTCTTTTTTGTACCAAGACTGTATAGTAACTCACACCCTATACACATTTTTAAATAATAAAATTTCTTTATGGTATCCCATATAAAATGAAATTAAATGTTTTCCTTAGCATGTGCATCAAACAATAAAAGAGATCTACATGAAAAAATGTATGTATCCATGATAAGTATTTAAATAGTATGTATTAAAAAAATTAATTTGTAACATTTTTTTGTTTTATTAACTCAGTAAATCTTGCTTTTGCAGTTTGTCCTTTGACTTTTACGGAGCCTACAGATGTAATTGCTGTATGTCAGAATGTAGCTGCCCCTAGTCCTTCCTGCTGCAGTTCATTAAACACATATATTGCAGGGATACAAAAACAAATGTTAGTTACCAATAAACAAGCTATAATATGTGCAACACAATTTGGATCTATGTTACGCGGAGGTGGGGTGATGACAAATGTCTTTGAGCTTTGTGATGTTGATTTGAAAGATTTCAGCATACAAGGTATTTATTCTTGTGCTTAAGTGATGTTCAAATTACTACCTATGACCATTCTAAAAATATCTCTAATTTAATTATTTTGTTGTGACTTCGCATGGTGTTGGGGCAGCATACAGACAAGGTGTTATGTTTTTTTATACTCCTTCCATTTTTTCGATTGCTGTTCTTTTTAATTTCATAATCTGCTCTCATGAGACTTGGGAATATATGTTATAACAATCATTGGTTAAATATGATCAGGCCATTTAAGAATAATTTGACCCTCTTTTTAGTAAAATAATACATTAGGTTTTGTTAGTAGAACCTGGTATTTGGGGGGATTGGATTCCCTCCATCGAAAATTCTCAAGTTTTCTCCATTTTCAATATCCACCATTAAAATACAACAACCATGTATTTTAATAATTTAATTCTCACTTTCTCTCTTATGTTTGATGGTTGGGATTCCACTTGAGAAAACTAGAAAGAATTTTCAATGGAGAGAATCTGAATCCGTATCTGGGACACATTTAGATTTGCTAGAGTACAATCTTGGATTATTCCTCCATAATTATATTCAGTAAGACAAGGGCAGTAAGTACATGCTTTATTTTTGTCAAGGTAAAAATTGCAAGTTAAATTGATATTTGTTGGTTTAGATGTAGGATGTCTACTTCGAAGCTTGCCTGGAGATGTGATATTTGACAATTCAACAGGCGTTAGTTTTACATGTGATTTAAATGACAATATTCCTGCACCCTGGCCCTCATCATCTTCATTTACATCTCTATCACTGTGTGCACCTGGTATGAGTTTTGGCAAAGTTACTTTCACTTCACTATTGCTTACTTTTCATGTATGTTGATGATATTACATATTAGGGTTCACATTTGCTTAACTTGTGTCTATTTGGAGTTTTGCAGAGATGTCATTACCAGCATTACCAATTTCACAGTCATTGAAAAACATTGGTGCGTGCCGTTTTGGTTCCAGTTCCATTTTAATTTTTTTCTCTAGGAATTAATACCATCCAGATTGTCAGCTGATTAATTAAATTCACATTATTTAAATACCTGGGCCACAAATTTTGGCTTGCCTGTGTGGGATTCAATATTGACCCATGAATATGGTGGATTGTGCAGGTTGTAATTCTGCTGGAGTGGGATTGCTTGCAATTATATTTTCATTTGTCATCAGTACGGTTGTACTGAGATTTTAGGATTTTGAAGTGTGCCAGGAAGGCATTTCAAAGTGCCAATGGTGTGGGTTTTGCATGTATATTTTTTAACGGCCTCATTGTATAGCAGCATCCTTTGCCCCCTTTCCGCGTGTCCTCTGCTTGTATGATCATTCCTGAGTTAGTGCTTATTTTATTTAGGATCCATATGTGCTTTGAAGGGTTCGATTGTTTTTGTGATGAAATGCAGCCAAGCAAGTATCAAAATTAGCACACTGAAGTTATGCTTCCAATACACAATACCATTATCAAGGGTCGGTGAGCCAAGATGATATGTTGATTCGAGTGGTAAAGCTTGATTTTTCAAAATGGAAAAGATTGTCGAATCAATAAAAAAGAATTCGGCAATTAAAGGGTTTTATTGGTAGAGACAATCTGGTGCCTCTAAGAAACTCATCTAAAGTATAAGGGTAATTTGTGAACCACAAGTCTTGTATAATAGTCCGTTGGAGTGGACTTCTGTAAATACACATCAAAATGCAAAGAAATTGTGTTTACCCAATAGTTTAGGATGGAAATATTTGGATGAGGTTTTGAAAGGCAAAGGGTTTGAAGGAAAATTAACATTTTGATATATACGAGATAAGTTAAGTGCAAGAATATTATGGATGAGGTGCATGGCTATATGGCATTATTTAAGACAAACATCCAAATCACAATTTATCATTTTGCCACATAAGCCTATTTTAAAACCGTTTTTCAAAACACTATCAATAGCTTTCTGAATGGAAAAAATGTGGTTTGTAGTGGGAAATTTCAATGGCAGTAGTTGGTCATCTTCATAATTCGCTGATACATTGCACCAATAAAATGTATGAAAATATTTTTCAACACTAAATTCAAAATTGGAAAAACACTTCTATGTTTGATCTCAATTTTATAGTCAAACATACCCCCGGAGGAAATAGTGATGCCAGTTTCTTGCTTATTCATCCTTTTATTTAAACTAGTTTATCCGATTTGTAGTATTATTAAGTTATTAATTAAAAAATAGTTATATCTCAATAAAATATGAACAATATTAAACATTTTAATATGAACTTATTTTAATGTTATTTCCAAAAAAAGTATTTGATTATTGTATATGCCAAAATTGGTATCTATACAATTAAGCACGTTAGAAAAGTGGATGGTAGACACGTTAGTTCTCCGGTGGTTAAGAAATCTATAAATAGAAGTTGTCTTTTTTTTTTATTTAGAGAAAATAGAAGTTTTGTCTTAAAAATATAAGTTTTTACTTTTGATCAAATAATAATTATATCATTTTTTATAAATAATTTACTTGTTTTAGTTGTCAATTCGCCTGAGCCCTCTTTAGCATTCACCTTCTTTAAAATAAGGTTGTTTGTTTTGTTTAAGATGGTTTAAAAGGGATAGATTGCATATCAGAACCCAACTGGTAGTTGCAATCAATCTGGGCGGCAGAATGCATGCTTCCATACGAATAAGAAATGACCTGCATTATAAAATTCCTTGAAGAAAAAATATAAAATCAGTTTGACATTTATTGTAGTAATCTACTAATAAGCTATGTAGAATGGCTGATTCCAAACACCTATTTCATTTATCTATTTTATACGTCTAATTATAAAATACAAAATAATTATTTCAATTTTTTTAGGGAAAAATAATAAACTTGATTGACTGCATCTTTTGGTACAAATATAATAAATATGTTAAATGGCCGACGTATATTTCTATAGAAGAAAAACAACACAATTTAATCCCTTTTGATTAGTTTTGATTGCGACTCTTTTCATGGAAAAAATATATTCCTATGTTATGTGCGATGCGAACAGGAATGGTCAAATGATGAAAAGTACAATTATTAAACTAGGCACGGAAGACAACCATAAAATGTGTTGAAAAATTGAGAAATAATTATATGTTTACAACCAGAGAATTAGAGTAATTTCAATGGAAAAAATATCTCAAATTGGTTTGTTAATAGTTTATAGCTTGTTACTTGCTATTTCTTTTAACAGCCGAGCTCTAGCTATTGAATGCTTAGCTTCTGATCATGAAGCTCTTATAGACTTCAAAAATGGGCTTAAAGATCCTCATAATAGGCTCTCTTCATGGAGAAACACCAATTGTTGTCAATGGCGTGGAATTTATTGTGATAACATCACAGGCGCGGTCGTTTCAATCGATCTCCATAACCCGCATCCACCGTCATTTGATTGGAACCTGAGTGGTGAGCTAAGACCATCTTTGATGAAGCTCAAGTCACTACGGCATTTAGACTTGAGCTTCAACACATTCAAGGGAATACCAATTCCCGAGTTCTTTGGATCATTGGTGAATTTGCAATATCTAAATCTCTCAAATGCTGGCTTTGCTGGTTTAATTCCACCTCATTTGGGAAACCTTTCTCACCTGCAATCTCTTGATCTCACCGATAATAGCTTGCATGTTGAAAATCTTCAATGGGTGGCAGGCCTTGTCTCTTTGAAATATCTTGTCATGAATGGAGTTGACCTTTCATTAATAGCAGAAACAGACTGGGTTAGTGCATTTAGCCAATTTCCTTTTTTAACAGAATTAGATCTATCTTATTGTCAGCTTTTTGGTCATATTTCATCTCCTCCATCTCTCAATTTTAGTTCACTTTCTATTCTAGACCTTAGTTCTAATAGCTTTGTTTCAGTGTTACCTGATTGGCTTGTTAATATTAGTACCCTCCAATATATTGACATAAGCAATAGTGGTTTGTATGGAAAAATACCACTTGGTTTAAGACACCTTCCAGAGTTACAGTCCTTGAATTTAGGGGACAACAATCTCACAGCAAGCTGCTCTCAGCTCTTCATGCATGGATGGGAAATGATACAAGTCCTTGATTTGAGAAGTAATAAATTAAATGGGAGACTACCTACATCCTTTGGAAACTTGACTTCTCTCACTTACCTTGATCTTTCTTATAATGCTATTGAGGGTGTTATTCCTAGTTCCATTGGTAAACTCTGCAACTTGAATATTCTTGATTTAACAGAAAACAACATCATCGGAACTCTACCTGAATTTCTTCATGGAATAGAATATTGTCCTTCCAGAAAACATCTTCCTAATCTAGCTTATTTTATCATGAGCTACAACCAGCTGCATGGCAAAATCCCAGATTGGATAGTTCAACTAGAAAATCTAGCTGGTCTAGGCCTTGCACATAATCTGCTTGAAGGTCCAATTCCGGTTTCCTTAGGGTCATTGCAAAATCTTATAACCTTGGAAATTCAAGAGAATAAATTAAATGGTACTCTCCCATATAGTTTAGGACAACTTTCTAAGTTGTCACGCTTAAATGTTTATTCCAATCAATTGACAGGCATGATAACTGAAGATCACTTTTCGAAAAATAGTAAGTTGGTGATTTTGCTCATGTCTTCCAATTCATTCACCTTAAATGTCAGTGCCAATTGGATGCCACCATTCCAATTATCTATTCTTCATATGGGTTCATGTGCTTTGGGGCCTTCATTTCCATTTTGGCTGAAATCACAAAGTAAGGTTCGGGATTTAGACTTCTTCAATACTAGCATAGTTGGTTTTATTCCAAATTGGTTTTGGGATATTTCATCCCAGTTGACACTTTTGAACATGTCTCATAATAAGTTACAAGGTTGGCTTCCAAATCCAATCCCAATGGCTTCTGCTTCTATTGTTGTGCTTGATCTAAGTTTTAATCTTCTTGAAGGCTTGGTTCCTGTTATAACACCTGGATTTGAGTTGCTAGATGTCTCACACAATCATTTTTATGGTGCAATCCCATCAAACATAAGTCAACACATGAATTATGTGAGATTTTTATCTCTTTCACATAATAAATTTCATGGAGAAATACCATTGTCTTTCGGAGAAATGTCATATGTTACCGTCATTGATCTTTCAGGAAACAACTTAACAGGAAGGATCCCTCCAAGCCTTGAAAATTGCACTTTTTTGGATGTACTAGACCTTGGGAGTAACAATATGTTTGGTAGAATTCCAAGTTCTTTGGGTAAGTTAGAATTACTTAGATCACTACACCTTAATGACAATCATTTTTCAGGGGATTTGCCATCATCTTTAAGAAATTTGTCCATTTTGGAAACCATGGATCTTGGCTACAATAGATTATCTGGTATTATTCCGACTTGGTTTGGGGATGGGTTTCCTCATCTTAGAATTCTTATTTTGAGGTCTAATGCATTTTATGGAAAATTGTCACTTGAGTTTTCAAAACTAGGTTCTTTGCAAGTCCTTGACCTTGCTAGAAATGACTTGACTGGCAGAATTCCAACAAGCTTGGCTGATTTAAAAGCAATAGCCGAAGTGCGGAAGAAAAATAAATACTTATTGTATGGAAAATATCTTGGTCATTACTATGAAGAAGGATTGAATGTGTATGTGAAAAACCAAGTGCTAAAGTATACCAAGACTCTTTCACTTGTTACTAGCATAGATCTTTCAGATAATAACTTCACTGGATATATTCCCATTGAAATAACAAAACTATATGGTTTGGTGGTTCTCAACTTGTCAAGAAACAATATAAGTGGTCAAATTCCTGAAACCATGTCAAATCTTCTTCAATTATCATCTCTTGATCTCTCAAACAACCAACTTTCTGGAACAATTCCTCCAAGCTTGTCTTCCTTGTCATTTTTGGGGTCCCTAGATTTGTCCAATAACAACCTCTCGGGTGTCATTCCTTATACAGGCCATATGACAACCTTTGATGCAATAACTTTTACTGGGAATCCGGGTCTCTGTGGTCCTCCACTTCTTGTGAGGTGTTCAGGTGATGGTGACAACAGACAGAGTAGTGATGATACATATGATGAGGGATTGTTTGACAACTGGTTTTACATGAGTCTTGGTTTGGGGTTTGCAACAGGCATTCTAGTTCCTTATTTCATTTTAACAATGAAGAGTTCTTGGGGTGATGTCTATTTTCATTTTGTGGATCAAGTTATTCACAAATTGTTGAGGTGCACCCTCAAACAAGGAATAAATCATGACCAAAGGAGGATGATTCGTCAGAAGCAATAGTTTGTATACATGAATTTGACATGGTTTTATTTACCACCCAAGGGAAAGATAAAAATGTTTAAAATTCAATAAATTGTTCAGATGATCATCGAACATGATGTAACTTGATCCTTTAGCCTTCTTATTGCATCTCCAATAAAATTTGAAATGTTTGATTAATATATAGTAGCTTTAATCTTCTAAATGTTCTCATTTGTTGTGAAATAGGGTGTCGTTATTTTCTCGTTTTCATACTCTTGCTTTTGTGAATTAGGTATCCGGTTCATCCTCACATTATTCTGTTTATGCCTACCCTTACGGCTTCCAAGTACTAAAGCAGAGTATATCAGTTTTAATTTTACTTACAAGTATTTTGTGTATTTATTGTTTTTTATATATCACTGGAGTTTAGACGGACATAAATTTGTGCCCGTCTGTCCCACTTATTACACTAATGCATATAAATTACGAACAATAGTTTTTACGAAATTTTGATTAAAATTAGTTTGATTTTGATTAAAATTATAGGCATATATACTAGATCTTTTGCACTTTCATATTGTAACAAATTATACCTGTATTTTTCAATGACACCAATAATATAACAAATATAATATCTTTTGATCTGTCCTGTGAGAACGGTTGAGTGACAACGGTGGCGGATAATGCTCCGGTGTGACGGCAACAGCTTCCGGTACGGCGTCGTTGAGTTTTCATGGTGGAACGAAAGGTGTCTGCAAACATGTTAGCACTCTGACACTCAAGTGAGTAATGAAATTGAGAAAGAGTGTGCAGAAAGTGTTGTGAAAAGTGAATCATAGGTGGAACAATTTATCTTCATAATCTAGCGTATTTCCTCATGCGCTACAACGAGCTGCATGACAAAATCCCAGATTGGAATTGGATAGTTCAACAAGAAAACCTCGCCGGTCTAAGCCTTGCACAAAATCTGTTTGAAGGTCCAATTCTTGTTTCCTTAGGGTCATTACAAAATCTTATAAACTTTGGAACTTGAAGGGAATAAATTAATGGTACTCTCCCAAATAGTTTAGGAGAACTTACTAAGTTGTCACACTTAGATGTTTCTTCCAATCAAATGACAGGCATGGTAATCGAAGATCATTTTTCGAAGCCAAGTAAGTTGGCGATTTTGCTCATTGGATACCACCATTCCAAGTATATTTTCTTCATATGGGTTCATGTGCTTTGGAGTTTTTCATTTCAATCTTGGCTGAAATTACAAAGTAAGGTTTGGGTTTTAGACTTCTCGAATACTAGCATCGTTGGTTTTATTCCAAATTGGTTTTAGGATATTTCATCCCAGTTGACACATTTGTACTTTGTAACCTTAAACATAACATAATAATAAAAATATCAACAGCCACTTTATTTTCAAAGACATTGACACAATTGCTCAAACTATGTGATCAATCATTTGATTCTTATTTACTTAAGATTTGTTATTATTCTAACAAAATCTTATAATAAATTCCAAATATCAAGAAAAAAAATATATTGACACACCTGTAGAATATGGAGATATTCAGCAATGTCAGTATAGCAAGAAGGACGTTTCATTATATTTTTTTTAGGACGAAGCTCTATTCCATTCATATTTCTATCTCTTACAAGAGTTTGACCAGCGAAAACCCCTACCAAACATGCCTTGCAAAAACTATGGCCACATGGTATTGTCACTGGTTTAACCATAATATTTTTGCAAATCAGACATGAGAACCCTAAATATAAAATATAAGATTATGTTAAAATTGTTTAACAAATATTATCAAAATTGAACTAGCATGAGATGTAGAATCTAGATATCATAGTTCAACTGCTTTGAATTGCTTGAACTCGAATAAAACCACGATTAAACTCTACAATACTATAAAAATGAAATATTAGCAACGAGTAAAAAAGGAATTCCCTCAGTAATTTCCTTGTCACAAAATTTAGGGACAAAATTAGAGAGGAATTTCACTAAAAAGTTATAGGGACTAAAAATGCTGATGGAAAATTTTATAGGGACTAAAAATGCTGATGAAAAATTTTATAGGGACTAAAAAGTGTGATTTTATTTTGTAGGGACTAAAAACAAAACTGTGAATATTTATAGGGACTAAAAACTTTATTAACCCAAAATATTTTGAAATTTTGGGATCTATATATTTGATAGGGTTAAATATAGTAGCAATTCTTATGAAATTGATAGTTTTTTTTTTATCTAATGTGAATTCACTAATCAAACATGTCAATCTACTACTATATTTGTATCTGTATCATAAAATTATTGATATGAAGTAAAAAATAATGGCATCTCATTATGGATATGAAGTAAAAAATAAATGCATGCCTTTTTTTTTTTTTTTTAATCATAAAAATTTT
>Ga0228711_1007678_pt1 | contig 15524 bp, 11 predicted proteins | sample MedpolnodulmetaG_2_FD_177996 | JGI IMG/M metagenome (GOLD analysis project Ga0228711, IMG submission 177996) | Root nodule microbial communities from Medicago polymorpha collected in Santa Monica, California, United States - brown nodules | ecosystem: Host-associated > Plants > Roots > Nodule...
ATTTATCTTATGATATTGATATTATTCTTGCTTTCCATGTTTTGATCTTATGGATTTGAATGGTGATTGAAAAATACCTTTTGAATCTAGGTTAGAATAATCTTCTATCAATACTTTTGTTCTAGACATGGAACTTAGGTTGGTAATCACTTTGAATATTGGAACTTAAAGCTTTTGTATCATTGTATAGTGCGAGACATCGACGATACAACGATACAATCGACTATTGGACCGTTTAATAGTGCGAGACATCGACAATTAAATGATCCAATAAAAATCACGATATCATTTGGACACGAATGATGTTGTTGAGCAATATGTGATAATATCGATTGATAATTAGAATCCGCAACCCAAATCCGAGAATACGTACGAGTAGGTTGATGAAGTTTAATCCCAGCATACTTATTTCCCTGTTAACTCTCGTTCCATTTACAATCTCGTAGTTTGTTAGTTTATGAAACAAAACCATCGGAAAACCCTAGCTCAGAACGATATCAATTGTTGAACGGCTTAGAATATCGCACCAGTCCTTGTGGAGACGATAACAAAAATACTTACTTTTGATACTACATCAACCATGCGCTCTAGGCTTGATATCTTGTCAATATCCTCAAGTTAAAATGAGAAAGCCTTTGATTTCTGCAAAGTTAAAAGTCAATCAAATGCTAACCACATTAAATGAGCCTTCAATTCCTGCTATAAGGTTTCTGCTATCGGGCCACCCACCATTTATGTCCACGAACCAAGCCCAATAGTGTTGACTGTGAGGGGGGGTGTTAGGAGTCCCACATCGGATAGTAGATGGTCTGACAATGTCTTTAGAAGTGGGGGCAATCCTCACCTCACAAGCCGGTTTTGTGGGGTTGTGTTAGGTCCAATCACGATTTTTAAGAGGGTTAGAGTTTTTGGTTTGTCTCAAGAATATTGGAGACCTAACATAATATTTTCAATTACAAGTAGTGTTGGTTCTTCAATATGTGCTGATTCGATCACCATAAAACCTATTTTTGACATAACTTTTGGTCATTTTGTAAGAGTTCTTTTTGACATAGATTTTTCGGTTTCTTTGAAACATTAAGGTTTGGGTTTAAAGAAAAGGTTTTACTTTCTTTATGGAAATAGATTATGAATCTTGGCAAAAGTATTGGTCATTATGTTTAGATTTGTAAGAAAAACAAAGCAAATGAAATGGAAAATCACGAAAAGGAGGAAGCAGTAAAGAGATAATTAGGGAAAGAAGCTCAGAATGTGTTTGTTCAGACAAAAGGTGGAAGGATACAAGCAGAATCCAATTGATTTGGTTGATCTAGACAAGACAAATTCTTTGAAGGATGCTGTGAAAGAAAAGGAGAATTCAAGTTGCAAGGATAAAAATCATACACAAGGTCATAATGATCTGAATATGGATCAAAATAGGACATATAATAGCTGAGATAAAGGAAAGAACAAGGTTGTCAAAATCGAGACTTTACTTCAGGTCGAAAGGGAATAGCAAAATCGGAACTCGTAGAATCACAATCAAAATCGAAGGATTTTCTCAAGGACTATTGTAGAATCGATATACAAAATTGTATAATCGCAATCAAATCGCAATGGGAAAGAACAAGTCTCATGTTGCTGCTGGAACTAGTAAACTTCTTGTGCAAGTAACTAAAGACAACTCAAAAAAGAACATCAAGCTGAGGATGCAAGCTCTCATAAAAATGAATTAGTTGAAGCCACATAATTAGATGAAGATGGAGATTGTCATGCTACTTGTGAATAATCAATTGAAGGCACCCATGTTAGATTCCAGAAAGATATGCAATTTATGAATGAAACATGGGAAATCTTGTTGAGAAGGAACAAGATATAGTGAATAACTTTGAAAATTCCAATACTAGACAAGATGAAAATGTTGATAATAATGATAAATAACTAGTTGAATCATCCGTAGAACAATAGGGCATGATGGTTTCAAGTTAGTGAAACATAGAGGAAAGAAGAAATCAGAGAATAAGCAGAATCAAGCTAGCAAAGCTATGTTACCATATCAAAGGTTGGAAAATCCAATCCTTTACAACGAAGTGCATATTTTGGAATATAAGGGATATTGCCAATTTTCCAACATATTCCTAATATTTCTTTCCAACGTGTGCTTAGAGAGGGAAACTGTTGTGGAAATTTTTTTGCCAAGATCGACAGTTATTCAAGGTTAAATGTGATATTTTGGTACACTCTTGCTTCGAAGTTGGAGTCGGTGTTGAGACTTGATGCCCCAAATTGAGCCCTGCTGTGGGTTTTTCCTTTTTTTCTTTTTTCCTTTTGTCATTTTACCAAAAAAAAAAATTGTGTAAAAGAATTTTATAGTACAACCATTTTTTTTTACTATCATTATTACAAACAAGCAAGTTCGTCTTTCAACTTTTATCGATAAAAATTATAGAAATTAATTTTTTTTCCTATTATTTTAAAAATGCAAGTTCTTTTGATTGGTAAAGAATAATAAAGAGATAAATATAAAATAAAGGAGGGCGTAAAATTCAAAGAAATAATATTAAGCAGAAGGCCTTGATCAGGCCCTAACGCCTCTTCTAAGGTGTATGAGTTTCAATAGTTTTACCATTCCATCTATCTAAAAAAAATATAAAAAAATTTATTTTCAGTCAAACTTTAGATTTACAGTACCCATTAATTTTGGCAACTAGAATGTGAACACCATACAGAAATATATTTTTTATAAATATAAATGGTAAAATTGAAAAGGGAAAAGTCACACGACTTTTTTATCCTTTTTTTTATTTTGGTCAAGACTTTTTAATCCTCTTGATATAGTATAAATTAAATCCATTTAATATATAATATCTTTGGTCAAATATATATTTTTTCCTAGTATATATTTCTCATATCATCTATATCCTTTGGTTTTTTTCTTTGTGTTGAAGCTGATTTGATTTTTCTCAGGTTTGGTTTATTTCTTTGATTTTCCTCAGGTATGATGATCCTTTTCTACTTATATTATAATATATTTATTTTTTGTATTTTATCTTTGTAGTTCTCAAAATTAGTCCTCCTTGTTGTAGACTAATATACCTGATTCATCCATAAATATGTTGATAATGTTTGATTCATATATTATATATTTATTTATTTTTAAAAGAATATGGGTCAAATGTTTCAGCTGATCAAGTTGATAAGTTTCTTCCATGATTTTGATGTGAATATTTTAATTTTTCTTTCACATATGATACTAATCAGACAATCACATCCAAATTGCTGTTTATGTGCCGTGATCATTGCATGTGTTAATTGATAAAACCATGGACTATTTCGATTGGACTTTTTTTTTTGGGTACTTAACAATTGAAACTATGGTTTTAAATTGTGTCTGTAATATAAAAGATTTTGACGTCTCTACATTGACGTGACATCCACAGTTTTGGTTACATTTTGCTGCAATATAAAGATTCATGAATGCAACAACAATCACATTTAAAATCATGATTGAAACCATTTGTGTGCTGTTTTACTTGGCTTGAACATGTCTAACTTGTTTTTTGTTTTTTGTTTTTATTTCAGGATATTCTACCCTTGGTATTTGTAAATCACATTCAACTCCAGCTAATCCAAATTGAATATTGCTTGGACCAATGTGAGTTAGTACTGTCCAACATTTAATTCCTTCAATTGAATCATATGTTTAAAAAGACTTAAAACAAAACAGTATATTTGCAGGAACCAAATACATATTCGTTAAAGGTTTTAATATATGTGTTAATTTGTTTTGGATTTGTCTCCATGCTTGAATTTACCTGCTTGTAAATATAATATGTGCAATTAAATTCACCCTTTAAGGTGAATAGATGGAGAATACAGGGTCCGAGCCCAAACCGTTGCATAAAATGTAACTCATTTTAGATTCTTTTTCATATATAGCCATTATAAAAACACACTACCATTCCTCATGTTTTCAAATGAATGCATTTTTACAATGTGTGTAACTGTGTTTGATCTATCAAAAAATAAAATCTGTATATTTTGAATGAATCTTTCAAAACAATTTGAAAATTTAGTTGGTATATTATCTAGTAATAGATTGAGTTGGTATATTATCTTCAAAAAATATCTTTAAATAGATTGACATTTTATTTCATATGAAGTTACTTTCTTTTTGAGAAATTTGTGCTATTTACTTTTGTTAGAGCTCTAATTTCTATATTTTAAATAGAATGGAATTGTTATGAATCAAAGGATTCCATGGTTCTAGATCAAATGCAATGGAAAGATAGATTGTGTAATAATTCTCTCTAGGAGTCATCATAAAGATAGAAATGAATAAAAAATGTGAAATAGTACAAATGTGTAGTTTATTTATAGTGATTTGGAGTAACTAACTCCTTAACTAACTTTCTACTTTAGTTACCAATAAGTAACTCTAGTTTATTCTCACTATACTCTAATAGTCCCCCTCAAACTCAGAATGGGGAAATTCACCAATTTGAGTTTGAAATACAATGAAAGTACAAGGCAAATGAAATGTAAAAATGGTAACAGAAGCCCGATCTTCAGGAGGCCCAAGCCCAAGCAGTGAGAAGAAGCCTGGGAATCTGAAACTGAGACTACAACACGCTTTTTCTCCTTCTCGATCCCTAACTTCTTCAAACAGACTTTCCAGAAGCACTTTTGCAAAACGAGCTTTTCTGAAACAACTTAATCGAAACTCGTTTTTTCCAAAATCAACTTATTGATCAAATGAATTGCCAAAACTACTGAAAACAAAGAAACTTGCGTAGCTGAAGATCACAAGGTTGTTGATGCGGAAGCTTCAAGATCTTCTTCTTCATCACCATCGGAATCATCTTCTTCATCAGAAACTGGATCAAAATCGTTATCTCCATAGCGCTCTGATACCATGTTATGAATCAAAGGATTCCATAGTTCTTGATCAAATGCAATGGAAAAATAGATTGTGTAATTTTCTATATGAGTCATCACAAAGATAGAAATGAATAAAAGATGTGAAATAGTACTAGTTATTTACAGTGATTTGGAGTAACTAACTCCTTAACTAACTTTCTACTATAGTTACCTAAGTAACTCTAGTTTATTATCACTAGACTCTAATAGGAATCACAAATCAAGAATTACTTGGAGAAGGTTGATGAACTCATGGTTTATACACGGAAGAGAAATGTAGCTGCTTCTGAAGCTATCACTAATTCAGATGCCTTTGATGCAGAAGCTAATAGAGTGAGATTTGCTTTTGATTTTTTAATTTTCACTGTTTATTGTTGCCTATGACATTTAATGAGTTATATGCTCCATCATTTTCAGCCCAACACTATAGCTTCAGATTCTGCTACCACACAAGAAGTTTTCAATCATACCGTTGACAAGCTTATGATGTTTAGGTACTATCTTCAAACATAAAAAAATTATTTTGCAGTAACTCAATTTATCAATGGAGAATTTGTTTATATAGATAGCTTTGGTGACAATTTGTTTCCAAACTATTTTTATGGTTCAACAAATTTACCTTGTTTAAAAAATTAACACTAACTACTTGATAATATATGAGGAAAAAATAGCAAATATTCCATGCAATCTATAAGTGCTACTCAAATCCGCAACAAGGCAAGTGATAAATTAAACTGATATGTATTTTCATTCGCGATGTTGATCTAAATCGTGTCATCAATGTTTCTTATGTCTTCGCAACCACAACCCAATTGTGACTGATCTAAGTTTCATAAAATACAGTTGACGACAGTTCAAAAATCACCTTGCAATTGTCACCATACGTCATGCAAGATTTTAAACCTTGATTGCACTATACAAAAAACCAAAACCTGCATAAAAAACAGACAGAAAAAAGAAAAAGAAGAAGAAAACTTACCCCATCCAAAAGTAATTCAGCTAGTTTACTTGGACATATATTAATCAATATGCCATGTCCTGAGCAACTTCAATCAGCAAACGTTGTCCAAAAACTTAGATTTTGGTTTCGACACAAATTAAAACTAGCTAAAGCTTGAAGCTCTCCAACTCCAACCAACCTAACAATCTCCATTAATGTTGCATCAACCCGACCAAATTGTTTCAAATATTTAATATTATCGAGAATTTCGTACCTATGTTCCTTATGTTGATGCAATGCATTGTTTTCTGCAAGTTCAATTTTGCACAGTTCGTTCATAGCTGAACGTGCACGATCAATGATTTTTATTGTTGATCGGCGTAGCAAATATTAAAACTCCAAGAAGGTCACTTGCTCGTTGCATGTTGAGTGATGCGGTGGAGTTTGGGTAGAATGTTCAAATTTCCTAACCCTAGAGTTTGGTTGGTATAAATATCCGCGGAACGTATCAGGTGAGAACTAATACTTAATGTGAGAAACGAGCATTAAGTATCAGTTCCAAAACTCTTCGAAAATTTTATATTTAATCTACTCTGGCTACAAAATTTAAGTTATTGGTGCAATGTGTTTATGTTTCTCTAGAAATATCTTCAAAAAATCATTCAATAATTCAAAATATACACAATTTGACTTAACAAATAAAATCGTTGACAAAAAAGTTGACTTAACAAATAAAATCGTTGACGGAAAATATCCATGGAACGTATGGTGAGAACTAATACTTAATGCTTGTTTCTCACATTAAGTATTAGTTTAAATTCTAAGTTCAATTGTTGATGTTCCAAGATGTTTTTTTTTTTGTTACACTGAAAATGAAAATGAATGAAAGTGAAAAGAAGCAGATAGAGATTCATATACATATAATATATAAATTATTATATGTATGAATCTCTATCTTCTTCTTTTCACTTTCATTCATTTTCATTTTCAGTGTAACAAAAAAAAAAGAACATCATGGAACATCAACAATTGAACTTAAATTGAACTAATACTTAATGTGAGAAACAAGCATTAAGTATTAGTTCTCACCATACATTCCATGGATATTTTCCGTCAACGATTTTATTTGTTAAGTCAACTTTTCCGTCAACAATTTTATTTGTTAAGTCAACTTGTGTATCTTTTGAATTATTGAATGATTTTTCGAAGATATTTCTAGAGAGGCATAAACACATTGCACCAATAACTTAAAGTTAGTAACATAGGTAGATTAAATATAAAACTTTCGAAGAGTTTTGGAACTAATACACAATGCTCGTTTCTCACATTGAGTATTCGTTTCTCACATTAAGTATTAGTTCTCACCTGATACGTTCCGCGAATATCTATACCAACCAAACTCTAGGGTTAGAAATTTTGAACATTTTACCTAAACTCCGCCGCATCACTCAACATACAACGAGCAAGTGACCTTACTGGAGTCTTAATATTTGCTGCGCTGATCAACAATAAAATCATTGGTCGTATACGTTCAGCTATCAATGAATTGTGCAAAATAGGACTTGCAGAGAATAATGTATGGCATGAACATAAGGAACATAGCTACGAAACTCTCGATGATATTGAATATTTGAAACAATTTGGTCGTGTTGATGCAACATTAATGGAGATTGTTAGGTTTGTTGAATAGGAGAGCTTCAAACTTTACCCAATTTTGATTTTTGTCGAAACCAAAATCCAATGTACACAACAGAAGTTCTTGGACAAGGTTTGCAGATTGAAGCTTCTCGGGACATGGCATTAATTAAGATAAGTCCAACTAAACTAGTTGAATTACTTATGGATGTGTTAAGTTTTCTTTTTAATTTTTCTGTCACTTTGTTTATAGAGTTTTTGCTTATTTTTATAGTGCAATCAAGGTTTAAAATCTCGCATGACGGTGACGATTGCAGGTGATTTTTGAATTCTCATCAACTGTTTTTTTGTGCAACTTAGATCAATCACAATTGGGTTGTGGTTGCGAAAACATAAGAAATATTGATGACACAATTTAGATCAACATCGCGAACATATATATTTTTAGTTTAATTCTGAAGTGTAATCAACTTCAACAATTAACCATAGTATATCTTTCTCTATCTGATTTTTGAAACCATATGTATTCATTCATTTTTCTATTCATTTCATTTTGGCTTTCATATTCAACATGTCAATCAGAACTTGAGAGCAATATTGGAGATACCGAATACACCAAATTTTCAGGACCAATCAAAAGAGAAAACAAAGTAATTAGATTAACTTCACTATGCTGGTTATTCGTATGTAATATAAATCTTACCTCTAAAAAAACTATTTTCTTCAAACAGTGTGAAGGGAAAGTATTGAAAAGGACAAGACCATTCCTACTTCTTTATCACATTTGAAGGTACTATGATTATACTCCTTGTCCAATTACCATTCTTGAAAGATTGGACAACATCTGAAGTTACCATATTGTAAAGATTTTATAAGCGTGGATATATATATGTTAATGTTTTAGTGAAAATCAAGGAAAAATTTCATCATGTTGTTGACCAAGCGAAACTCTTTTAATTGTTTTTTTCAGAATGGTTCCAATTCAGCTTTAGGTTTTACATCTAGACTTGAAACCATTGACAAAACCACCTCAAAGAGGTCTTTAGAGTCTTTGAGGTATTGAGACCACATGGAAGACTGGTCTGAAAATGAACTTGACAGTTTGTGGATTGTTGTTCGAAGGCATGGTAAAGGAAATCATCTTTTATGTATTATTGACACATCAATGTATATTGATTAGGAAATCATCTTTTATGTATATATAAAAGATTATAAAATATTCAAAATAAAAACCGCTAAAAAGTGTTTCAATTAAAATGCATAATATTTTCAAATTTTTCCTAGTGCAAGAAATGAAGAGGTTAAGAATGTTATGCATACCTGATTATCAGTTGTTGGGTTTGATTGCTATTGCTCTTTGTACCAATGGGTTTGATTATCACTATAGGATAAGATGTTAACTTTAGTGCCGAAAGGCTTAGACTTTTTTTTAAAGAGTGACGTTAATTTAACATCAAAAATTTGACACAATATTTCAACTGCGTATAAAATTACATCAATTATTAGTTATATCTTATAATTGCTAATGTTATTGGAAGAGAGAAAAAAAATTATAAAACAAAAGCGTATCCAAACCAAATAGATACGGTGTTGAACATCAGAAATGTTTCCACATAACATTTCTCTATGTATATATGTAAAAGGTCTATTTAGTTATTATATATGAAAAAATGACTATTTTTGCACAAAAAATAAGCATATTTAGTACTGACACTCAAGTTTCAAATCTCAACCCTTAACCACCCCTCTTATATTTCAAGTATAGAGATCTTCCACATTATTTTCCTTCCATTTGAAGTGCAATTAAAGTTTCCCTTCCATAAAAAATGTGTGCGACAAACCTCTTCATGAAGATACTTGAATGAACAATACAACACTATGAAAACATGACTCATATTTTTGTTTGTTTATCCTACTCTAATGTATGTTTTGATGCTTCTTGAAAAGGTGCGGATGGAAACGTGAAAGAAGGCTAGTTGCAATTTCTTTTCCTTCTTTTATTCCATGTTTTAAGTTAATTTATGAGAAAACTGTTGTTCGCGGATGACCGAATGATCACAAACTGCAAAACAATAAAATGTAAAGTGAAAACTGAGGTGTAAGTACGTCACCAGACGAAGGAATTATCCGCAGTATTGCACAACTCCCCACAGAATACAATAGGTTCATCACGGCGGTAATCATATTGAGGCTATTAAGACACGAGAAATACACAAAGTAACGTAGGCAATTAGTTTTTTTTTTAAATGGAAGAAGAAAAGAAGAACAAAAGTTTCTTGGTATATGATGAAAACAAAAGTTTACTTATAAAAATATGACTCTATTTTGTTTGTTTGTCCAACTCTATGTATGTTTTGAAGCTTCTGGAAAAGGAGAGGATGGAAACATGAAAGAGAGCTAGGTTCAATTTCTTTTCCTTCTTTTATTCCATGTTTTAAGTTACTTTATGAGATAACAACAAAAAATTTAGTTAAGCGACGTCACTTACATAAATACACGGCACCATCTGTTACATGCAATTGCTGAGATTCTTCTTCTTATATCCCATCTCATCTCAGATTATATATATACACACCTTCACTTTCTCAACCTGATTCATTTCATTTATCTACAACATTTCTCTAAGGTCATTTCAATCACAAGCATTCATGTATGTTCAGTGTAGTTCAATTTTCTATCCAATTGTCTTTTGTTATCAATGATTTGATTCTTTAACAAGTGTGCTCTTTATTTGGAATTTTGTTTTAACTCGATTGTTCATTTAAGTTTCTTTATTTATGGTTTGTTTTAAATGATGATTTTCAAGAAATCAGAGTTGCAATCCTGATTAGAATTTTGGGAATCTAGAAATGTTATTGAATATGATGCCTGATTATAAAAAACACAACTTCTGTTTTTTTCAATCTTTTCTACTTTTTTTTAGTAGGGATTGGTGTTTACTGCTTATGCATACGGAAAGGAGAGTTTTTTGTGTGTTTAATTTAAAAGGAATTTTGTTAATGCAGATTTTGTGTTAATTGTATTTAATGTTATAATCTAGTAAAACATTAAATAGGGTGCCTTAGGCAGTCTAATGCCATTGGAGCTTTTGATTTATTTTACCTTAGTCTAATCTCATTCTACTATCTCATTTTATTTTTATTAATGCATCAACACAATCACTTATATTGTTCATCACTTGAGAATATTTCAGAATGGATCCATCTGGGGATATGGAAAGGGATGCTAGAGACTTTCGTCAAGTGTATGAAAGAAGAAGCAGAAGAAACGGCATTGGTTCAGGAAATGTCGTAAGACATTTCGATCTAAACATTCCACTATGTGCCGAATCTTCTATTCCCTGCGAATCTGGTTCTGGGAATGTCGTTCGAGATTTCGATCTCAACATTCCGTTGTGTTACGAATCTTTCATTACTAACACTAATGTTGCAAGTGAAGTCGAAGATGATGGTGTAAGTTTCTGCTGTTTATAATTTGTGGCATGCATTTTATGTCAACTACAAGTTAACATAAACTATTAATTTTGAATCATTCTAATTTGTACTCACAATGTTTCGTAATATTACAAATTGGGTTATAGTTTCCGAAGATAATTTGAACTTATTGATAAATATTTCAGTCAAATGTAAGGAAATGTTTTCAGTGTGTTATGATGTTATTTTAAAGAACCTGCACCTTCTCTTTTTGCACAAATTTGCTTTTCGGAATTTCATTAGCTATCTGATTTTTTTTTCTTGCAAGCATGTCAAATATAGGATAGTTTTAATTTTGAACTCCTTCTGCAGTTTTAAGATATTGTAAATTTTGTCACCTTTTATTTCGTCTTTGTAACTGTGCTGAGATTTCAAAATATAACAGCCTCTGTCTCCTGCTCTCCATATAATCAATGAAGCACTGGTAATTCACCGCCGGAAGCGCAGCACTGTCAACCGGCATCCACGCCGCAACCTTCGGCCTCTCAGCCCATCCCGCAGTCCATCACTGCCTTCAGCCAACCAACATTAGTCCCCAGCCTCCGTGGTATGTAAAAAAGATAATATCAATTAATATTTTAAATAAGTTTTCGAATGATCTTGGATCTACCACTGCAATACATCTATGTCACACGTAGCACCTGAAGCTTGGTTTAAATATACTGTAATGTCAAATGGTAGATATTCTGCATCATCATTGATGGACATGATTTGAATTTTGAAATATAGTTTAAATATATTGAAATTTAGTAAATATGATTAAATTTGGCTATGTTCGTGGGAAGTCGTGTAATCTATCCTCTTGAAGTCGTGGGAAATTTATCAGCTGTGAAGCTTGCTGTTGTATTTACTATTAAATATGAATAAACTTTATGACATGCTTCCATTTTTGTTCTGTGTTTAGTATATTCTACTATTTCTTTACATAGCCTTAAGATTGTTTTACTTGAAGTTTGCTCCTGACAATGAAATTCACGAGCCCTCGATGCCCCTAAAAATTTAATAAAATTGAAGTAAAAAAATTGGGCACTTCGAACTGATAAAAAGAGCAATGAACAAACAAAAAAAGCAGTTATTGATAACAGTCTTAACCTCATAATCCTTTTTGAATTTTTTTAATGTCAAGTCTAACTCCTTAAGCTGTGTTTCTTATGTCATTAACAGAATTGAAGGGTGAAAGAGGCATCATCCTTTGCCTGCATGGATCAGAATGTGGATCTGAATAGCGGTTGCGATTGCTTTACAACCTAATACATTATGTACTGAAATTTATGTGAATCTATGTATTCATACTAAACGCAATTAGGATGCAATGAATGTTAATCTATATATCCTAAACTCGAGTGAGTACCCGTGTGTGTTCATTAATTGTTAATTTAGATGAAGTAAAGTGAACAAAAAAACCTTTTACAAAGTATGAAAAAGAAAGATTTGGAGAAGCTGTCTCAAGTTCGAATACCATTTGTGCTTCCTCTATTCTCTTGATTTTTCGTATCCTTCTTTTTCTGTCTTATGGAAGCAAAAGTGATGAACTCCCTTTTATCTTCCCTGTCCTTTACTAAGTACTTGTTCTTATCAAGCTGAGTCTCCTGCTCCTCGGATGAAAGGTCTCCCTAGCGAGCCATAAGGACATTGATACTCTTCTTGACAGCCAAGAGTAACTCTTCACACAGGTACTCCGCTTAATAACTTGTTATTGACGTTACATTTCTTCAATCCAACCGTTGATTTAAAATCTACCGAGCAGATCAAGTATATAAATTTTTAAAGAATTTTAAAATAGTTATTGTGATTAAAAGATACATACAATAATGGTTTTTTTCTGATTATAAATGAATAAAGTTATGTGAATAAAGATTGAAATTCCTATTTAATTGATTCGAATTGAATCTTGGGATTCATCATATCCTTGAGTTAGATGTTAATTTCAGTATCCAATAGTTAATGAAATTAAAGGATTGACAAATTAGCCTTTCTCATATTTCTGGGTTGTGTTAACCTTTTATTGTAGGATGTAACCAATGTCGATTTTAATTGTCATGTTCGTCTTTAGCTTGGCCTAACGGTCTCCCTTGTATCAAATAAAAATTAACACCTTACATGATTCAAAAATATGAACAATAAAACCAAGCAATTTGACTGGAGTTAATAACTGAACTACTCCATGAAACATTCAAATTGGATTAGAATCGGTATGGTTTTTTTCTTTTCTTATCGTTTTGTAACAAAATACATAAATGAATTGGGTTTCCGAAGCTCACTAAGGTTAAGACAGGGTTTAAGGCTTTACGTTATACATTCAATAATTTATTGCTACCTTTATGATGACTATGATAAGTCATGTGTTTTAAAACTCGATCAATGGTACGACAATATATAGATGTTGTGGGAACTTTGTATCCTAGCCTCATGAAGCCATGTTTATGAATTAACGTATATAGAATCAAAATCACTTACAATATATGAAAACAACATACTACTAAAATTACTTAACTACCCATATTTAATTTTCTTCCAAACTTTTTCCTTTACAACTTTAAGGTTATTTTTGTCAAATCCACTATCAAAATTCACTTTATTTCAAAATTCAAATTTCAAAAACCCACTTTCCCACTTTTCTTTATTTAATAATAAACTTTTCTGTCTCATCTTTATTTATTTAATAATAAATTTTTCTCTCACTTTTCTTTTTTAATAATAAACTTTTCTCTCTCAGTATCACTCTCTTCTCTTATCTTTTTCTTATCAACTTTCTTCATTTCATTTTCTCATGATTTTCAACTCCATTTTCTTTACTAATTTTCAATTAGGTTTTACTAACAAGTTTTTTTTTAGAGGAAACTAACAAGTGTTGTTGTTATAGCAGAATATGATTTTGTATTTTACGATAACACTATTATATAATACATTAATTATGATTTTTCATGGGACGCGTATTAATATTTTTCACACTCAAACATATTAGTAAATAAAATCCATGATTATTTTTATTTATTAGCTTTTTTGATGTCGTCATTACTAAAACAAGAACAAAATTATAATATACTATGATTAACCATACTTCAATTTTTTCCGTTTTTTTTAAATGTATCGCTAAAAAACCCGTTGGAGTGTACAATTGTAACACGAGATCCATTTTAGTACCTATAACGAGTGATCAGTTTTAATTAGTATTTTTTTTAATATCTATATTTAAACACTGTGACTGCCTAAGTTTTATTAATATTAAAACAAGAAAAATATCATAATATACTATGATTAATCATACTTCAATTTTGTTTCTTCAAAAAAAATCATACTTCAATTTTTTCCGTTGTCTTTTTTTTAAATGTATCACTAAAAAACCAGTTGGAGTGTACAATTGTAACACGGGATCCATTTTAGTAACTTAGTATTTTTTTAATATCTATATTTAAACACCGCGGCTGCCTAGGTTTTATTAATATTAAAACAAGAACAATATCATAATATACTATGATTAATCATACTTCAATTTTTTCCGTTTTTTTTAAATGTATCACTAAAAAATCCGTTGGAGTGTACAATTGTAACACGAGACCCATTTTAGTAACTACAACGAGTGATCAGTTTTAATTAGTATTTTTTTTAATATCTCTAATTAAACACCACGATTGCCTAAGTTTTATTAATATATTAATAAAATATATGTGGATGTATGGACTATATATTAATAAAAATATATATGAGTATATGTTTGTTTTATGAAAATATATTAATATATTCTTATTTCTGAAATTTAATGGGAACTATATATTGATAAAATATACATGAGTATATGAACTATATATATTGACAAAAATATATCTCACTATATGTTTTTTTACGGGAATATGTTAGTATATATTTATTTATGAAATGTATTTTCATTTATTAGCTTTTTTAATATCGTCAATACTAAAACAAGAACAATATCATAATATACTATGATTAATCATACTTCAATTTTTTCCGTTTTTATTAAAAATGTATCACTAAAAAACTCATTGGATTGTACAATTGTAACAAAGGACCCATTTTAGTAACTACAACGAGTGATCAGTTTTAATTAGTATTTTTTAATATCTCTATTTAAACACCGCGACTGCCTAAGTTTTATTAATATATTAATAAAGTATACGTGGGTGTGTGGACTCTATATTAATAAAACTATATATGTATATGTTTGTTTTACGGGAATATATTAGTATATTCTTATTTCTGAAATCTAATAGGAACTATATATTGATAAAATATATATGAGTGTATGGACTACATATTAACTAAAATATATCTTACTGTATTTTTTTTTACGGGAATATTTTTTTTGGTAGTGTTTAATACTTTTTTTGGTAGTGTTTTTTTTGTATATGTTTATTTATAAAATATATTTTACGATAACAATATTATATAACACATTAATTATGGTTTTTCACGGGATGCATATTAGTATTTTTCTCACTAAAACATATTAGTAAATAAAATCTATGATTATTTTTATTTATTAGCTTTTTTAATATCGTCAATACTAAAATTTAATATATATTTGTTCATATTAAAATTTAATTATTTTGTCATTT
>Ga0228711_1007681_pt1 | contig 15520 bp, 6 predicted proteins | sample MedpolnodulmetaG_2_FD_177996 | JGI IMG/M metagenome (GOLD analysis project Ga0228711, IMG submission 177996) | Root nodule microbial communities from Medicago polymorpha collected in Santa Monica, California, United States - brown nodules | ecosystem: Host-associated > Plants > Roots > Nodule...
CGTTTATTTTATTTTTCATTTCTTTTTAATTAATTAGTGCCCAAAAAAAAAAAAGTGTCAATGAGTCCAAAAATCCAAAGTGTCTGGTGTCCAATTTTTCTTTCTTTTCTTTCCCATGCCACAATCATAGGCAATCAGCAAAGTCATCCTCTTTTCTTTCCATTTCAAGCCAAAACGCGTTCCATTCCATAAATCACCATAAAAAATCATCAAAACACTTTTCCATTCTCACCAACCTCCTCACCTATAAATAGCGCTCCCATTCCACACTTCAAAACACACCAAAAGTTCTCTTGAGTTGTCAACGAATTTTTCTCTCTTCTCCCTTCTTTAGCTTGTGTTGACGAGCTATTCTTTTCCTCTCCTCTAAATTTCCGTCCCTTCGGTTGTCCATTTCTTTTCTTTTATTTTATTTTATTTATCCCGCTTTTATGTATTCAAAAAAAATGCAAAAAAAATTAGATTAGATTAAGGGATTTTGTGGTGATCCAACGTCACTATGAAATTCTCGTGATTTTATTTTTATCGTCACGTTAGTTTTATTTTTATGTTTTAATTAATATTCAAAAACAACAAAAACATTGCAAATAACCAAAAATCACAAATAATATTTTCATAATAAACCTTGATCCAAATCAAGTGATTCCCTTTTTTTTTTTTATTTCTTTCTTAATCAATTTTCAATCCATATAATTATACTTTGAGTCATCTTTCCTTTATAAAAAATACAAACAAATACTTATTTGATACTTGACTTTTTTACTTTAAAACTTTTTTTCAAAACTAATAAAAACACAAAACCAATCAAACGGTAATTTCTACCCTGAACTACGAGGTTTTGATCCCTCAGGGATACGTAGGCAAGGGACATTCATCCTTCCAAATCATAAAAAATGTAAATAAAAATCATTTCTTTTTCTTTTAATCACTTTAATTCCATCTCCTTAAGCAAGCAAGTTATAGCACGAAAAATAAATAAAATCAAGAGGTTTCTATAGAGTACTATGGATATTTAGGGTGCTAACACCTTCCCTAAATATAACTAACCCCCGAACCCTTAATCTCTTTAAGGTGGTAATTTGAACTTTTTCCCATTCCTTTGAAAAAATTAAAAGTTCAGTCGTAAATAAAAATTGTGAGTCAAATACTAATCAAATAGCTTGACCTCCGAAAAATGACGTGACAATAAGCTTTCAAAGTTAGGGATTTACCATGGATCTGCGAAAAAAATGTTAACACTACGTCAAACTCACAAATGGATGTGATGCAACTAAAAACGTTACTTTTAAAAAATGAAGATGAACATAAAATAGGTGTTGAGGAAGGCATACGCACAAAGGAGAGGACACCAACAAATGGAGAATGACAGAATAAGAAATGTCACGATGGGAAGGAAATGGGAAAATAGAAGCATGTAATGGAATCAATGAACGCAAAACTAAGAGGCGCCTCTTGAAGAACCCATTTTTCATGCATGTGAACTTAATGCATCAATTTCAATTCCCACGTAATGCATTAGAAGATGCAAAGATGAGTACACATTTGTAATTAAATCACATTGGAAACTATTATCAGTGCATTCAAGACACAAAATGTGGTTGAAAATGTATGGTTAGTTTAATTTGGAGTACCGCACACATAATTAATGTAGCATTGGAAAAAGTAAGGATGTACATTAATTGACTAAAGCTTTGGGTCTGCACTTATGGTTTATAATACCTAGTTAAGAGATTTGAATTTTGAAAATGGCATTAAATGAGTTTGTAAGCAAAAATTTTCCGCTCATAATCTATGATTAGGGTTTTGCATTAGTTATTTACATTGTACATTAGGATTAGATAATAAGGATATGCACTAATATACTACTTGACTCAATAAATAAGAACATGACAATTTATTTAAAATGACTCTAAATTAAGTACTAAATTAATAGAAATAGAATTAAAACTTAATCAAAAAGACTCTAAAAATGTGATATGACGGACTGTCATCAACAGTTGATGAAGAGAACCGGGGTCCTAAATTATTGTGTATGTTGAAATGTTGGGTTGGATTTCCTGGTAATAAACAGTTTTTGATTGATCAAAGGCATTCTTTCCAAGTGGAAGGGTGGGGTGGGTTTGTCCTTAAAGAGAAGCTGAATCTAATTAAAGGTTGTATGGAGATTTGGCATAAGAACCATACTAAAAATTTGGAAGGTAAAATGAAAAATATGAAAGATCGTATTTCTTCTCTTGATTCTCGAGTGGAGGAGGAGGATGTAGAGGGGTTACAATCTCTTTCTGCTAATTTGTTTTCAATTGCAAAAACTTATACTAGTATGTACTGGCAAAAATCTTGTCTTAATTTGCTTAAACAAGGAGATGCAAATTCTAAATTTTTCCTTCGAATAATGTCAACCAGAAGAAGATTAAATTCAATAATTTCTCTCAATCTTAATGATGATGAGGTTGACGGTGTGGTTCATTTTTGTGCAACGATGTTTGATCATTTTGCCAATCACTTCAAAGCTAGCAAAATGGTGCCCAGGGTTGACAATTTAAATTTCAAAACTCTCAATGGGGTGGAAAGGGGCGAGACGATTAAACCTTTCAATGAGGAAGAGATTAACATTGCATGTGGTATTGTCATAGCTTTATTAAGGGCTTTTAGGTTGAGATTAAAAGCAATGTGATGCGTTTTTTGTTGGAATTTCAGAGAAAAGGTAATCTTGCGAGAGGTTTAAGTTGTAGTTTTATAGTTGTTACTTCAAAGGTGGAAAACCCTCATAGATTGAATAATTTAAGATTCTGGCTTAAGTGTTGGCTAATTTTTTTCGGTAGGTAATTGGAAGTGCTATTTTAGATTCATAGTAGGTTTTTGTTAAGGGAAGGCAGATCTCGGTTTTGCAGCAGAAGTGGATTATGGAGTGCGTTTGATTTGCAATGGATTTGTTGTTTGTTAACGGGAGCCTTGCATATGAGTTTTCTTTGGAGGGGTTGAGGCAAGATGGCCCGAACTCTCCTTTTCTTTTTTTGATAGTGGTGGAAGGTTTGAATGTGATGAAGAATACTAATGTGGATATATGATTATTTTCAGGTTACAAGGTGGATAGTAATGATACAATAAATATTTCTCTTTTTAAATATGCTAATGATACACTATTGTTGGGTGAAAAGTAGAGCTTTGCAAATGGTTCTTATCCTATTCGAAGAAATATCAGTGTTAAAGGTAAACTTACACAAGAGCATACTGACGGGGGTGAACGCCACTGATTCGTGGTTGAATGAAACATCTTTGGTGTTCAACTCTTAAACTAGAAAATTACCATTTATGCATTTAGGATTACCGGTTAGGGGAGATTCACATCAGTTATAGTTTTCGTGATCATTACTTGGTCGAATTAACAATCGACTTTCGAGGTGGAAAAACCATCAATTATCAATTATCATGTCTTCTATAATCGTCTATTTCCTTTCCTTAGGCAAGGCTCCCACAAGTATCATCTCTTATATTGAGCCTTTTTTTATATGTTTCTTTGAAGGGTAGGGGAAGGGGGATGTGAAGGAATTAGGAAAATATCATGGATTAAATGGGACAAAGTCTATTTAGATAAGGAGAAATGAGGATTATGGGTGCAGAGAATTCAATAATTTAATTTACTGTTGTTAGGTAAATTGTATTGGAGGTTGTTATGGAGTAGGATAATTTTTGGTATAACGTGTTAGTAGAGAGGTATGGGGTTGAAGGAGGGTGTATGATGGTAGTGGGCATTCTTGGTGTCTTTGGTGGAGACAGTTGGTAGGCCTCAGGCAAGGGGGAATGACATTGGGTAGGTGGATTGATGAAAATTTGGTGAGGGTGGTGGGTGATGGGACCAGAACATTCTTTTTGTCGAATACATGGATGGAAGGGGGCTTTACGTAATATGTTTAGGCACTTGTTTAATTTAGCAGATAATAGGTTGGTAAAGTATATGAGATGTATGCTTTAGATTGGTGGATAGGGGGAGAGTCTTGAAAACGGCGAGGATAATATTTTCTTGGGAAGAGATGTTGGGGGGGGAGGTGAGCTTTTATCAAACTGTTATTTTATTGGTTAGTGTGAAGATAGATGGTCCTGGAAACTCACCCCCGACAAATGTTATAACGTGAGTTGGGTGTATCAACTATTGACGGCGATCGAGTTGAGTACTAGAGATGTCTTTTAGGATATTATTTGGAACAAATCAATACCATTAAAAATATCTATTTATGGATCGAGGCTATTGAGGAACCGAATTCCTACAAAATACAATCTGGTAAGGCGAGGAATTATTCAACCAAATGTGAATGTTTTCTATGGGGATTGCGGTCTTCAAGAATTGCGACATTTTAGGGAGAATTTGGTTATTAGTGAGACAATGGTTGAGTATTCACTCAGTGAACCCATGTCATATGATTGATTATATTTTGCAGTTTAGTGCTTCCAGATGATTCTCTTAGAAAATAAAGTCTTTTATGGATATTGTGTTTCTTGCTTGTGTTTGGTGACAAGTGTCAAAATACTGTTATTTTCGCTAGCACCTATCAACTTGTTTTGCAAGTAAAATATATTTAAAACCCCCCAATTTATTATAAATATATAATATTTATAGTTTTATGCCAGTTAAGCCATTTTTACCTACTTCCCTTCAATTATGTAGGTTTTGATCTGGAAAACAAAGACAAAGCAAAAAAATTCTAGAATTGTCAATATTCAAAATGTTGTTAGCTTCTCTAGGCATACAAGAAGCCCGCCTAGTGAAGTTTCGCTAGAAAAACAGGAAGCACTCATAGAAAATCGAAGAATGTTGTCAGCTTTGCTAAGCGAGCATGAGGCTCACCTAGCAAAAAACAGGTTGTTTAAAGAAAGACTACACAAGCAATTTAAAGCAAATTGATAAAGCAAAAGTAGCTTTTGCCATGCGATGTACAATAAAATGCCATCCATATTCAGGATAAGAAAGCAAATCTTAATGGGAAAGAAAGTGCAAATGGCAAAGGACGTTAAGGAAACCAATGAGTAAAGAAACCGTTCCAATTGATGGGAAGAATGTATACAAATAGGAGAACTTCTTCACTTGGAGAGGAGCAAGTTTTGGAAGAGAAAGATAGAACCAAAACCATGGTTCTTTGCAAAAGAGCTCCATAACAAGAGACAAAGAGAGAGTTACCTGGAGGGGGAGAAAGATTAGGCAGATGAGATTGTAGGAGTGGCTTCAACGTCTAATCTTTCTACTTCTTCTCGTTTATAATTGTAAGGCTATTACATGTAACTAATCCTCTCTATTGTTGTGATTTAGACTATCAGCTAGGAATCTATTGTAAGGTTATATATGAATGTTATTTAGTTATAATCTTTGATTTAAATTCGTTCTTATTGCTTTTGCATATGATTTAGTGTTCCACGAATGATCTTTTGATTTAGTTTAAGCAATAACATATCCCTAATTACCTAAGGAACATGGTTTAAATCATGTATAGGTGTTATCACTTGAGAAATGGGAGGCAAGTCTACATTCATGTATAACTAAATGAACTTATGCCATTAAAACAATCAATTATTTTGCCATTGACTATCGAAAGTCAGCTGGTTCAATGGATCTGGCATTGTTGTCTAGAAATGGATACCTATGCCGAGAGACAATTGGAGTTATAATTGGAATAAAAGGAGTATGTGATCAATTAAGGAAGGATATTAGACGAGTAGTTAACGAAGCTTAAACTTGACAATATAATCTATCTATTCTTGTTTTATCATTTAAAATGCAAAGACGAATTCATGAACAAACTAACTTTTATTTTCTTACTCAAAACGATTTTAGACTTTAGTTGTGACGGTTCGAATATCGCAAGAGTCTCTATGATTTAATATTTTATTTTTGATAAACTGACATCCTTATTGTTGTATAAGGATAAGTCAACATCCTCTTGATCATTTGGATAATTTAGAAAGAAAAAAAAAAGAACTATTGTTATTTTAGGCAAAAGGATGAGATAATTGCACATTTGTTTGATAAAGTTAAATCATTACCTAATTTGGTGGGTGAAAGCAATTAATCCAAGTTTATCTTTTGACTTTAACCATTGATGGATTAATCTTCTCATGTTTATGAGGTTATCTAGTTAGCCGAGTTACTTAGGTTTCATGTAGTTTGTTGTTTTTTTATTTGTGAATCTTTATACTCTGATTTCTTCTATACACTTTTTTTTATGCTGTGGAAAACTTTTGTGGTAATATATATTTTATTTTGACTTGTTAAAACAAATGTGGTATATCCTTCAAAAAAAAAACGTGGTATATGTATTTTGTGTTTATCAAGAAGACCAAATATTGACATATTCAAAAACCTAGATCAATATTGTTCTTTAACCTTCAAAAACTTGGATCAATATTGTTCTTTAACCTATTTCATGATTTCTCACATATAAATAATTGATCCTTTATATATAGACTATCATTATAAAAAAAATGGAAAAGAATGTTATTTTTTTCTACATATTTATTGAAAATGTAAAAAAAATAATTCAACTCATAAAATATCATTTTATCTTTTCAACACAACATTCAATTTTTTCGTAACTTTCTCTTATGAATAAAAGATGATTGTATTTTTTATTTTTTACATAAATAAAACGATATTCATTCATTCAAAATAATACAATACATCATTCAACATCTCTAAAAATGTAAATGATAAATTTGCAAATAAACTCATATCATCAAAGTTAATAACATACAACAACAAATGCCTACAAATAATATGATAAAGTTAAAGTGACTAGAATATCCAAATCTCCGAATTTGCAACAATGACGTTCAAATCATTGATTCAATAGACGATCTTTCAACATGATCCAAATGACTAATATTTAAATTTTGATAATTATTATGGATAATTTAGTAAAATTATTCAACTCATTAACTATTCATTGTTTTCTTTTACGGAGTTAAATTATAATTATTATTCTTATTGAACACGTAGCAACGAGGAATCAAATGCACAAATTAAAAAAAATCAATTTTTGAAAAAAAAACTTATTGCATTTTGTTTAAGATAATAACAGAGATACAAGATGAAATCTTAATATGAAAACTAGCATGACACGGAGCCACCCTAGCCAAACTATATGATCGACTTCGTTGACTTCATTAGCAATGAGTAATCAAACGCATAGTCAAAAACTTCAAGTTAAAATGAAATTAATAAAATGATTACAATTATTATTATTTTAGGAAAATTATTGATAGTTCATTTTTTAAGAAATTTATCAGTGATAGAGATCAAGCCTCCTTTCTATGTGGTTGCACCATTTTGTTTAGGTGTTTTTGCTATTTTTATTTTATTTGAACAAGTTCAAATGGAATATAATAAAACTAAGAAAGCATTTTGAAAAGTTTGGAGTGCAAAATTCTAACACAAAAACTCTATATCAAACTCTCCTTATCAACATACATCCTCCAACACCACTTTCCTAACAAAGCAATATTAAACTCCCTTATCATCCTAACCTCGAAACTTCCGTCCTCCTTCCCCAAACAAATCGAGTCCCAACTGACCCAAGATATTTTTCTATAATCCAAACCACCCAAAAAAAAATTCATAGAGGAGATCAATAGAGAAAACATGACATACTTTAGAAGAATCAATTGACCAGCAAAAGAAAGGGACTAACTTTTCCAACCTGAAAGGCGAGTTGCTCTGTTTAATATATTTTATTTTAGCCCTTAAAAAAAATCTTAGACCTTCTACATACTGCTAAGAAATATATTATATTTATTGAAAAATTATTTAAAACTTTTTGTAATTTTTTTTTTAAATACTTCCTTTTATAAGTAGTTTAAAATATTGGAAATGTTTAGTCAAATTTTTTCTTATTTAATAGGATGTATCTAATACTCCTCACCCAATATCCAAATTTAGTTGTTTTTTTCCTTTCAAATAGCATAGTGTCTAGAAATTCGCATCTTTACGGTGAATAAGTGGTGTTTTCGGTGTTCGAACATCTTGCCCTAACATGTATAATATAATGTTTCTACCAACCAAGATATGCTCATATTGACATATCCTAGAATAGTTATTAGTGGAATTCATAATATTTAACACCCAAAAAAAAAAGAGAAAAGTAAAATTGGGAAAAATTAAGAGCACTTAATTTTAAGTTGAATAAAAAATATAATTTAATATAATTTTCTTTTTAACTTTTAAAATGATAGTCAATATTTTCTAAAAAAAAATGATAGTCAATACAAAACGGATGAAAATTGTATATTTAATAATGATATATTTTACGATGTATTATAAATGAGTCCTAGAATAATAAATACAAATATTTTTAAAAATACTGCATATATAATAAAGTTATAAAAAGAATTTCCAAAAAAAAGGTTATAAAAAACATGATAACTTTTTAAAAATAAATTAAAAAAGGACAAAATTTAGGGAAAAAACGTGTATCTTCGAGTTTTTTTCTTCTTCTTGAGTTTAACATTTGCGAAGTACATATAAAGGACTGAAATGTGGTCACTTCAGAAAATTGAGCATAGAATATCAAAATCACATTAGTTTATTGTTGTTCTATTTAGGCCATTTCATTTTGAAATATAATCATAATGTCATGTAACAAAGGCCAATCATCAGTAACCCAAGATGAAGTTCATGATCATGTGCCAAGTTTGATAGGAAATATATTTCTTCAATTTGCTGAATCGATGGAGACTAATCCTAGTCAGAAAAGGTTGGTCATGTCGTAAATCTACTTAAATCTATCAAATTTTATTTATATATTAATTTTTTTTTATTTTGTTTAAGTCATATATTAAAATATTTCACCTCTTAAAAAAATATTATAATCTTTCATTCGTTTTATGCTACCATCACAGGAAAATTGGGTCGGTATCAGAGGAGAATGTAAGAGACATTCTACCAAAGGCAAAAAGGGCTTCTAGGATGACCAAGAAGAAATCAAAATATCGGGGTGTTTCCAAGTACAACTTTATGATTTTGTTGATATGAAAATTAATAGATATAATTCCATTTTTTTGTTGATGAAAACCAAATTTTCTAACATAGTTCATTTTTATTTTGACATTTATATAGGAAGGGTGATAATCGTATGAAACATATGTTTGGGAGAATAGCACAAGAAATAGCGGGAGAGGCAAGACAGGTTTATAAACATATACTAGCTTTTATTTAATTAAACCTTCATTTTAATTAGCTTCCATCAAATATTTCATACTAATAATTTTGTGTTTTGTTGTGTGCTTGGATCATTTCAACTATAACAGTCTATATTGGTAAGTACATATGATTTCTTATTCTTGTACCATATTTAGTTTTTAATGTTAATGTTAATCTAAGGTTTATTTGGGTGTTGGGTTTTGGAGGACTAGATCTATACTTTGGATCAAGAAAAACACTTAAGAAGACCCATGGTATAATGGTGGTCTCGTTTAGTCTTTTAATAAAAGTACTTAAAACATTTTTTTGACTTTTTATTTAAGAAAAAAAAAGATAATATAAAAAATAACACTATTTGAAATAGTATTTAAGATGTTAAATACAAAATTATAGTCAACTAGTACAATTATATTTAGAAATTATTTTAAAGTACTTTCAAGAATTACAAAATAGGTGGTTGGTATTATTTTTGTCTATCTTTAGTTTTCTTATATAAATGTTTCGTTTAGTTATAATTTTGGTCCTCCTATTTTCATTCACTTATAGAATTTGTCTTCCTATTTTAAAATGACTCGGTTTTGATCTCTCTTTTAGAATTTTGAAACATGGTTTAATGTTGTTTTTGGGGATTTTATGGTAATTTTGTAGTTGTTGATTATTTCATATGATGGTATTGTTTGACACCTTCTTTAAAACATGTCATGTCACTATTTTTAGTCCTTTTAAAAAAATACTAATTTTTAGTCCAAAAGTATAAGAAAGGTATCAAAATTGAATAATTTTAAAACGGAATATCAATTCCGTGAGTAAGTGAAAATAGGGGAACAAAAACTATAATCAAGAAAAAAAATTAAAAAGAATTTCTACTGTTTTATTCAATAAAACTGAACGGTTTAGTATTTTTTTACGCCGAAATCAAATAATATTTTAATCAAACTTAATTCATATTTAAAAATATTTTATGGTTTTCTTACTTATTTATTTATTTTTATATTATTTCTCATTTGCATTGCAGGGGTATTTGAAACTGAAATTGAAGCAGCCCAAGCTTACGATTTATATTCTATTAACCGATGGGGAGATTATGTGGTTACAAATTTTCCGGTATGTATATTTCCAACTTGATTTTGATTAGGATAATTGGTCAAAAAAAACTTGATTTTTACTTAGGTTTTTTTTTGACAGATTGATTTTTACTTAGGTTATTAAAGAGAAAACATGATTCTTGACTAAAAATAAATATAAAGCATGATTGTAGTTGGGGTCTGGCTAATAAGTGTTTTTTTTACGCTCTTTAAAAATTTTAAATTAAAAATTATTCACAAATTGGACCAGCGTTCAATATTTTTCACAAATTTAAATCACTTTTTTCACAAAAAATTCTAAGATCTCATACATATTGAAGTGAAATATAATTGGAATTGATATGGAATTTTGACCTAGCATGAGCGCCGTATTCGATCGTGATTTTGTTCCAAGATCCATCGTGGTTCTCTACACGTTTGATTCCTTTTGGTGGATCATCAATTTGAGGTTTACGGTTGAATTTTCTGTCATGCCTTTCGATTGGTAGGCAGAGCTTTCAGCCCAATCGGCCTTCTCACCAGCAGCGTGGTTGCATAATTCTTCCACACCTGCGATCACAATAGTATCGTTCGCAGATAAGGATTTTTCGAAGCTGACTGAATGTGCGGTTCCAGTTACTACTCAGAATGTTACAGACTCTTCTCAGATTGTCACGACATCTCACAAGTCCTTTGTGGTGGCATTAGGGGCAGTAGGTCATCTCCCTTGGAGATGAGGCTCCTTTTTCGGCTCCCTGCATTAAGGGTGATACTCTTTGTATTCGAATTGGACATGAAGAATATTCTAAAGGATTGGTTGAATGTCAGAATGTCCTTCGGGGAAGACTGACTTTGAATAAAGGCGACAAACATTACATAGCGAGAGATTTAGCTGCTAAGTTAGGCAAGTTATGGAAAATGGTTAACCAATGGAAAATGGTTCCACTTGGCAGGGGCTATTATGATTTCCTTTTTGAACAGGCTGATGACTTACGCAGAGTTTGGGCAGCTGGTAACATTGCTCTTAATCCGGGTCTCCTTCATCTTTCTCAATGGACGAAGAACTTTAATCACTATTCTCAAAAGCAGACTCATTCCTCCATTTGGATCAGATTGGTTGAATTGCCACAAGAGTATTGGCGGGAACAGACTTTGAAGGAAATTGCGAGTGCCGTTGGTACTCCGATAGATTTGGATGCCCCGACACGAAATAGGACTTTCGGACACTATGCAAGAATTTTGGTGGACATTGATTTATCTAAAAGAGCCTATGATGAAATTCTTGTGGAACATGAAGGTTTTGCCTTTAAGATTGAAGTACAATATGAGAAGAGACCGCTCTTTTTCCATCATTGTTATGTCATTGGACATAATGTTTCGACTTGCAAGTGGCTGCACCTGGAGGCAACTAAGGTGACTGACCATGGAAAGAAACCCATGGCGGCGGAACCACTTGCTAAGAAAAATCCTCCCCGACAACACCGTAGTGATAGAGGTGTTTCTAATTCAGGTACCATGCAATATGTTGTTGTTGCAGCCCCTTCAACTTCAGCTACTATCATATATACACAAGAATGGTCTACAACTAAAAACATTGTTCCTCCTAAGGATGTTTCGAGTAGCTGTTTTAGCTTTTCTTTACAACTAAAAACATTGCTTCTCAGGGCGTGTTACCTCAGTCAGCTATCCCCGTTTTGGAATTGGTTACCGATGTTGCTCACGATGACGTGCACCCTCTTGAAGCGGAGAGAACGCGGCAAGAATCTTGAAGGCTTAATTCCTATTGTTGTTGCTCTGCTTTTGACTTATGTAGAGCACGTTGACGTGCATGAGAATTTTGATGGTACTAACTTGGATTCGGTTAGGGAGGTGAGCTCCTCGCCGGTTCTGAACATTGTAGTGCACGAGGAAGTCATCGCCTCTTCTAAAGACATGCCTTCGGTCACATTTGTGCATCCACACCATACTGCGGTGTACACAGTCCCTACAACACCGATTGATGGTTTAGTCACACCATCATATGCCATTAATTCAATTCCATACCCAATCCCAGCAGCCCCTGCCTTTGTTGCGGATTCGGTTCCCGTGGATAGCAGTATAGGCACGCAAATCCTGTTGACAGCTGATGCAGTTCCAACAGCTACAACCATTGTGTCTAGCTCGCCCATTGCAAGTTCATTGGCCACGCAAAAAGTTGGTATTGTGTATCACAGTAATCCAAGATTCAACATGATATGGAGCTTTGGCAGCGAATCAAAGACTATGACAAGAGGGCCGCTAAAGCTCCTTTCACTCTTGTCTTGTCAAAAAAGCAAAAACAAAATTTAAAGAAACAACAACTTACTGGGAAGCCGCCATATAGAACCCGTTCCACGGGAGAGTCCTCGCCATCTGCCCAATGAATTTTTTCTATTGGAATACTAGAGGGGCCTTGGTTGTTCATGGGGGACTTTTATCGCGAAGGCAACTGTTGCACTGACAAGTTGGCTAATATGGGACATGCACTGCATGGTTCATCTTGATTTTACCTCCAGAATTGAACTTTGACTTCTCTCGAGACAGACGCGGTCTGCCTAATTACAGATTCACTACTCTGTTGGTTTTCTTTTCCTTTTTCTTTCTTGTTTTGAGGGTTTTGGTCTAGTCTCCCTCTTTGTATATACTTTTCCCCCCCTTTTTTAATAATATTTTGAGTTTGGCGGCATAGGATGGAGATTCATCAGGTGCCAACCTAGTTGGGATGTCGGTGCTACCTCTTGATGTCTGTCCTTTCTCCTGGCTTATAAAAAAAAATTATATAGTTAGTTGAATATTAGTTACAATCTTATAATTATATTATATATTAATTGCAGGTGAGTGATTACTCGAAGAAAATATCAGAAATGAAAAGTTTGGACAGAGAATTTGTGCTTTTTAATATTAAAAAGTATGATATCAATTACTCCCCTTGTCTCGTATTATTATGTGTCTCATTTGCATTATATATTTAACTCAAAGTATATTATACATCTTTTCATACTACCAATGAATCTCAAATAGGTTGACAATTACAATTATTAGTAATTTAATAATATATTTCTTCTTAATTTTGTTTTTTGAAACAAAATTAGAAGTGATATTGTATCAATGTGAATATGTGATACATTGAGCTATATTGACACTTTAATCTATCAGCAACATTGTCTTCAAAATTGAACATTTTAATGACTGCATTGGTTCTTAACTATTTCAGTACTGCAAAAAAAAACCGGGTCTAATTACATGGGTGTCACCAGGTTTGAATATATCTTGCAAACCTCTCTTTAATTATTTGATTGATTATTTTTTTACTCTTCACGTTTTTAATTATTATGTATTTATAGTATATTTTTATATTCTCTTATGTATGTGTTCAGTTTCCTTGAGAGAGTATTAAAATTGATTCTATATATAATATATTTCATGTCAAACTTAATCTAGTGAAAACATATATGTGTTTGTTATTCGGACAATATTGACTTTTCCTCCAAATTTTGATTTGACGGTTAAAGTAATTTTTGAGTTGAAGCGAAACTTTCTAATCTCACTTTCAACTACCATGGATGGTGGCTTAGTCCGCTCACTATGTTGACATAGACTAATGCTATTTTTTTCTCTGTTTTAGTTACTGTTTATTTGTTTCCCTTTTTTGTAAATATGTTTGTGATCTTAATTCTTATCATGGTACACCTTGTACTAGGAAGAACTTTTTGATTGAGTAATATATTTCATTTTAACCTCTTCAATAGGACCTCCTAAATTATGCGTGTTCACATAAAGTTGGTAAAACCATATAAATTTAACGAATAAGAAAAAGTATTTTTATAAAAGTGTGTTATGTGTTGCAGCATTTTTGTCATAAATATCTATCATTTTACCACACACTTTTAATGTAAATATGGTGAATGTTTTTCGTTTTTGTAAAACTGGGTGTAAATATGATGAGTGTTAAATAATTTTTTTGTTTGAGAAATTAAATAATGTTATTATGCTTTTCAAACAAAATAATAGACTCGATGCTGATAGATGGGAAGCAAGATTGGAAAAGAAGGATAATAATGGGAGGCTAAGCTTTCACTTGGGAACATCTGGTGAGCTCATTCATCTTAGTTTATCTTATCACTTTATTCAACACGATAATGCAACATATATATACCTCTCATTTTTTTTGGATCATGTCTTCATATTTCTATTTAATATTTCTATTTGGATCCTCTTTTCCTCATTCTCTCCTTTTATCTTCTTCACCAAATTGTAATACAAGATAGAGATAGACACAACTTAATGAATGAGAGAGAATGTGAGAATCCAATGTAATACATACACATTAAGTATTAGGGAATGTGTGTCTTTGTATATATTTTCTCGGCAGCGCGTAGTTGCATTTGTGTAGTCCAAACCATGATTTAATATTTTGCAATCGCGCATGCGGTTGTAGTCATTTCGATTGTGATTATTGTGGCGCGCATTGCTGTGTGAAATGATTTTTTTACTTTAAAAATTAGAGTGTCCCCACCATGCCATTACAGTTGTTATCCACCATATCATAGATTAGTTTGCTATGAAAATACTACTGGTTGGGATGTGATTGAATTACACAGTTAAAAGACATTAGATATGAAATATAGGGTTTTGAGATTTTTTTTTTGTTTGTAAAGATTTGAACAAATATGGTCGAAATTGTACACGTGATTGCACACCGTCATTGTGGTTGATGGCATTGTAGGGACTACGACACCAACAATATTGTGGATGCATACCGCAATTTAAAATCATGTCCATCTATAGCAATATTGTGGTCTAACTAGAGTGCTGCATAGTTTTTGGATTAAGAAAGAAAATAAAAATTCATTTGTACCCCTTAATTCAGCATATTTGTGTAGTATATATGTCACTAGTTGCACTATACTTTCAACTAGAGAGGGTCCATTTTCGACTTAGTATAACTGCAAACAAACTGGATATAAATGCAAATTTAGTTGAAGTTGTATTTACTATTTACATCAAGATATCAGCATTTTGTGCAATTTATTGTCTGTTATAACATATTGTTAATTAATTAGACACTGAGGAAAAAGCTGCTAGAGCATATGATGCAGTAGCAAAGAAATTCAAAGGAGATGATGCAGCCACTCAATTTGGTCCCAATGATGCTATGGAGAGTGAAAGTATAGTAGTAGTGGATGATCTTGATATTTTCCAATACATGGAAGCAAATCATGCTGAAAACCAGGATATTAATCATCCAGCACTG
>Ga0228711_1007684_pt1 | contig 15516 bp, 9 predicted proteins | sample MedpolnodulmetaG_2_FD_177996 | JGI IMG/M metagenome (GOLD analysis project Ga0228711, IMG submission 177996) | Root nodule microbial communities from Medicago polymorpha collected in Santa Monica, California, United States - brown nodules | ecosystem: Host-associated > Plants > Roots > Nodule...
ACATTTAAATATGGAAAAATAAGTTGCCCCACAATTATGAAATTGTTAAATAATTTTCATTTTGTTTTCTATTTCTTTTTTTTGAAGGGTTTTGTTTTCCTAATTCTAATGACATGTATAAGAAAATTTTAATTTTTCACCTTTTAGACAAATCTATTAAAGTATAAAACAAATAAAGTGACACTTTTATAACTATTATTTAATAAAAATGGAAAAATACTTTTTTTTTTCAAACCAAACCCGATTAGAAAATGTAAAGCTTGATAAATTCAAATTTTTAGGACGTTTTACATTTTTATTGAAAATGACAATTACGAATATTATGCGGGGGTAATATTTTTAGGATGTTTTCTCACTTCTAAAACATTTGAGCTTCAGCCATTAGATTATTTAAAAAAAAATGATGTATACTGATAAGTCCATTCTTTTTACATTTATGAAAAAAAATCACTACTTTGTATCAAAAAAGAAAAAATCACCACCATCAAGATTTATAAAGCATATTGTTAAGTAGCTATCCTACAGTGACATCAAATATTAGATTTAGTGTGAATACTGAGTTTTGGTGCATGATAGCAATAAGTCTAGCAAGGTATAGTAACAACTCGATTGGCAAGTAGGGTCATTTTTTTTTTTGGTACATTAATAATAACAATAATCACTTGTTCATTCAAGTCAAAATAACAATAATCACTTATTGCTGATTTTGATTTTCCAACATGAAAGGGAAGTTTTGTGCAGTGTAAGTAACGGTTCTAGGCGGCTTGTGTAATATGACAACTGTACGCAGCAGTGATTATTGAAACCATATTAGTCCATTTTCATTAGGTGTGAGTGTGACATCAAAAAGGAATTATCCACATTATTTTGTCTATTCATTTTTCAATAATGAATAAATTCACATAAAAAAATCAAATGTTTAGACTTAAGTGGCCAACAAACTCTACTAAAAACTGAATCGTTAAAAATAATTTGAATTTAATTTTTTAGTAGAACAATTCTTAATCAAACTAAATTTTTCTCACGATCAAACTCCGAATTATCACCCTCAAAGCCGGATGGTTAAAAAAAAACATAAAAGCAATTTCACTGTTTGTTTTTCTGAAAGCATGATGAATATTAACTTTTCCTTCTGAGTAAGTATGCTTAGCTTGCTAATCACTTCCTTTACAGCAGTATAATTTTTTGTTGGCTTATCATTTAAGAATAATTAAAAATGGGGCCCCTTTATACTTGATTCGAGAACAATGCTTCTACATTGTCCATTTAATCTGGAATTTGTCATGCATTGACTACTATTTTTTGGGGCAAAAGTTCTATGCTTAATTTTGATTAACATTTTTCTCCAAACTATCTAAAATATGCAATGAATTACATAAGGTTTTACATACTGCAAATGAAAATTATACAAAAATAAAAGAGAGTGCAGAGAATTTAAACCAAACCATTTGAATTTAAACTGATTATTTGCTAGATTAAATTTTAACTACAGCACTTGTTCAAATAAAAATAAAAATTATAACTACAACAAGTTTACTAAAAAAAAAAAAACTACAACAAGTCTTGTAAAAATAACAATACTAACAATAATTAGTGTCCCCTTAGATGAGATGATGTGAGTCTATTATATCTTAATTAGGTTTTTGAGTTCGAATACAACATTGAACACACAACAACGTTAAAACTCTTATGAGAGTTTGGTGTCTATTTGGGTCTCACAAGACTCGAGGATTAGTGTTCACAGTTGCGCGTAGAGATACCTTATTTAAGGAAAAAAATTATTATTTTATTTGTATTTAATTTTTTTAAAATTGATATCATAAGCGTGTTTGCTTTGGTGATACTATAGCCGTTATTTGTGTTTTTTGGACAAGAACCGTTGTTCGCTCTCGAGTGTAATTTTCCTTTTTGTCTTTATTGTCCATCAAAAAAGAATAAGCAACTATCATAGAAAAATGAATATCTTTTTATGCATAAGTATTCATCCTCATGGTTCCTTATATAAACAATTGTGTTCTATTTCAAACTACTCATCTAGATGTAATTTAATGTACAAAAAGAAAGTAACGATAACTTATCCTGCACATGCCGCAGTTACACAGTTCAATTAGTCAGATTAAAGATTGGACAACTTCTAATTTTGTAAGTTACGTAAAATAATAGTAAAAAACAAATTGAAATGTAGGTCTTCCCATCTTTTTGTATATTGATGTGATATCGTGTTAACCACATTAAAAATTGTGATTATTTCAGATAAATAATTGATTAATTCAAATCAAAGTTTAAAATTATGATTAATTCAATTACATCAATAGAACCTTAAATTTTAATTTGATTTGACATAACCATTTACTCAACTAAATTAACCATATTTTTGTATGTGATTAACCAGACGTCACACATATCCCTAAAACCTTTTTGAAAATACATAATAGCCACCACGATACAATTCAAAAACAAATTTAGTTATTGCATATTTGATTTAACAAGTCTCTTTTAACTTTTTAGATACTCATATTACTAAACAGCTTATGTAAACTTATCAACAATGAAAAAGACATAAAAAAGTATTATGTTTAAGAATTCCGCATTAAATTAGATATGATCGAACATTTATAAGTAAAGAACATAAGAGTTCGATCAATAAAAGTATGATCCAAACTCTTGACCTAAATCTAATTGGAAGTCAAACTGTGTGGTAAAATCAGGACCCAATTTGCAACAAAGAAGAAAAAGCTATTAATTTCCTCAAAAAAGAAAAAGTTTTAACATGAGGAATTTGGGTCCCGAGTGAGAAGAAGTTGAAGTAGTGGGGGCAGCTATTTGAAATTGAAAAGAAAAGTCCTAAACTTATTTCGGTTAATGACTGCTTAATCACAATATTAAATTGTCTTATTACCAGTCTAATCACATATTATCATAAATCCAAAACATCAATTTCAACCATTTGTACCAGTTGGTGTCCTGCTGGCCAATAAGAGAGTAGTGTTTGGTGAATGAATAGTGAACTCATGGGCCATGCATATAGTGACGGTCCAATGCCCATATTTTTTTTTTGTGGTTACAAATGCCCATATTTGGAATAGCATTAATAATTTTTGTTATGTACTATAGTAAGTATAAGGAGTAGTATTGTAAATATTAAAATTTAAAAAATTATACTTAAATATTCAAATAAAAGAGAAAGAAATTGAAATCCAGTTAGTTTTAGAAACACAGAAAAATTAAAGAATGAAGTACGACAAATTGGATCACTATAGTCTCTTCACGCTTGATATTAATTACTTGGAGTTTTTCTTGCGATATATGTAGCGCAACAGGCAATCAAGAGAACCCCTCCAAAAAAAAGCAATCAATAGAAATTTTATGCATTCATATAATAAAACCTTGATTATGCTAAAGATACTTTTGTGCTTCATTATTTTTATGCTTGATAAATCAAACAATTTTATTTTTTTGATGGGCATTATAAATCAAACAATTGAGTGCCTTGATAGAAACTTTGAGAAGCATAGAGCTTATGAAAGTATTCTTAATTTTTGTTTAGTATTGAAAGTCTTAAATCATCATTCTATAGTGGGAATTTAATTTTTTTTTTTTTTGAAGGGGTATGAATTTAAAATAATGTTGAACCTCATCTCAAATTGTTTACGAAATATAGTTTTTTAATGACATTCAATTGTTTTCTAAATGCATGCACACTTTATAAAGCACTACTACCTATTTCAATTTTTTGAGTTTTACTACCTATTTCAATTATTATTGCTTGTTTTGTGAGAAACTTTTATAAATTTTATTTACAATCTACAATTTAGTATTTACAAAGATTATATAATCATATGTTTTGATTTGAATTAAAAACTTTTTCTTTTAAAGAACTTTGATAGTGAAAAGATTATTATGAATTTGCAACGATAAATATAGAAGTCGGGAAATAAATTCAAATTATTACGAAGGCACTAATTTTTTGGCTCATATGAGACACTTAAAATCTCATGATCAATCTTGCAAATATATGTGTTAATTATGTTATTTAAAATAAATTATAAGTATACTATTAAAAGAGTTTATGGATATACATTCAAGGTATAAAATAGTTTTACATTTTCGTTCAATAAAAACTTATCATATTATCATATAAGCTTATGTTATAACATTTTTTATTTTTATTTTTTTAAAAAAAACCAATCAAATACTAAATTTTTACGGAACGTAAGTTTAAAAAATAGTTTACACTAAAAGTGCATGCTCTCTTTTTTAAATTTTAATTACTAATATTTTAGTTATTAAATGTTCCTTGGCTAGTCCTACATGAAGCACAAACAGATAAGTAGAGAGTACAGCACAGACACAGTTCACATATCCACTAACTTGTTGAAAGCACACTGCCTTTTCACCAATCTCATGACCCAAGTAGATATAATTAAGTCGCAAATCATGACTTCAATTTCAAACTTTACCATTTAGAAGAAGGAAGAAAAGCAAGTCGGCAATATTTTGACCCAATTTTATGGCAGTGTTCACGCTAGCAAAATTTTTTTGTTATCAAACGCTAGCAATTTTGTTTCCGTCAGAACTCTGATCTTAATTATAAATAATTTTTCACTTTTTAGATTTATTAAATAAATGATGTATGTGGTATATATTATTCGTCATATACATCATTTATCCAACGAATTAAAAAAATAAAAAGTTGCTTATAATTAAAATTGGAAGGAATGGTCTAAGTACAAAATAGTAATTCATAAAAGAAGAAAAAATTAGTAAGTTGTAAAATAGAAAATTAAGAAATCAAATGTAAAAATAGAATTTTAGGAATCATTTAAATATTTATACTATACAAAATTTCTTTTTTAAATCCTTTTTTAGCTCATTAATTCATGTTCTTAGTGCACATTAGTATAGATGTTCAATTCGATGAACCAATGATATCGGTTTTTTTTTTACATATACTTAAAAAAAAATACTTAGCCTCGAGGATAAAGAACATCAGGGAGTCATTTAATAGAAAGGAAAGAATTCAACCTCTCAAAAAAAAAAATCAAGTCTTTCGGTGGGGAGTCCCAAATCTTGAACTTGTCATCGTTGACAACATTCTGTTTAGCCAAAAAAAAAATGCACTAGCATTCCTTTTTAGAGAGTGGCATAACTACACCTCTCAATCCATTCTCAATAACTCCTGAACACAAACAATGACAGAAGTATAACAATGATACTTGTTAACCGGCTTAGTAACAATATCAATGCTTTTTTTAGAAGTTCCGCATAAGTATTATTGCCAATACCAATAAAGTCGTTGAACCCAGTTACCCAGCTACCATCCCCTCTTCTAATTAAACCACCAGCTCCAGCTCTACCGTCACCAAGGCAGCTTTCGTCCACGTTAAGAACAAAACAATCCTCTCTTGTTGGATGCGAAGACTCCCATCTAATGTCAATTGGCGAAATATTTATATTTCAAAAACAAACTTCCATAATAAAGGCAAGTTTTCTTGTTTCTGCTAGAACTTGAAACAAAAAGATCGTTTCCTTTCCCACACAAACAATATTACGAGCTCTCCAATTCCACCAAAGCTCGATTAAGAACAAACACATACAAGGGCCAATAGAGTTAGTTCGAATCCAATCCCAGAGATTCAAATTTGAGAAGAAGTTGATATCCGTGAATCCAAGTCCATGCCATACTTTTTTAGAAGTTGAGCAATCTCTAAGATAGTGAAAAATAGTTTCCTCAAAAAGCAAACACCTAACAACAAACAGATTGGGACATGTTTCTCTTGTGAAGCATAGATAAGGTAGGAATAGATTGATGGCAAACACACCGAATGAAATTTTTTATTTAGAAGCTTTAAGTTTCCAAATCCACTTCCAAGGACTATGGTGACAACCATGTATAACCATTTGTTGCAGTGTAGGTACCATCAATATTTTCTTTCCAAATAAAACAATTAGAAACATAGTCATTTAAAACCATATCAAAGCTTTTAATAGTATCACTTTGATGAGACTAAAAAGAGGTGTATAATTGATTTAGCTGCCAACCATCAGTGGAATAGACATCTTTGGTTCTATTATGGGTGTCCTGAATAGCTACATAATCAACCTGATGAAAAGGGAATTATCAATGATTTATGTTTTTTTTTATTAATAAACTATCAGCGTTCACATATAATTGTAGAGACTAATTTTTTGAACACGATGAATTCATATTGGCCGCAAAATTCATCTCCACCAATTTTAATATTGTTGTATTTCCATACCTCAAATTAAAACGGGGGAGTCGAGAACACTAATTACATCGAAAGAGATTTGTACCATGTCATTAAAATGTTCTCATGTGAACAATGTTTATTTATTTATTAATGAACTATCAATTTTTGCGCATAATTGTTGACACTAATATCTCAAACCGGATGAAAACACGTTGGCAGCCAAATTCACCTTCGACAATTTTATCATCTTATCAAAATTCGAACTCAAGATTTGAGATCACTAAATACAGCAAAAGAAATTTTTATCATCTTATCAAAACGTTCTTAAGCTGACAATGATAAATGTTAGTTGTTTTTATTTACTTGGAATTGAAATATGGTTTGTCCATAAGTGATTCAAAATTGATGGGTGTATGGCCTTAGAATGCGGTGATTGCGCCATTAACAACATTGGTCCATGTGGGGTGATTGTTGTTTGTTATTAAACTGAAATTTGGATTTTCCAAACTGAATAAATGTCTTTTAGGGCATGGTCCCAAACTTCTTAAAAGCTAGTGACATTATAGTCCAAACCTGTGTTTGATATTAAGGGGTCCTACGTAACATTTGCTATTTCACTAATTTACAATGTTGACGCATACAAATCTTTTCTAGGAAAGACAGTGAGACTAGTTGCAGGTAGGAAACATGGTAGTGTTTCTTAAAAAATAGAGTGCCTAACGTGTTTCAATTTCAAATCTTTACTCTATCTATGAACACCATGATGCTGTTGGTGTAGAGTGTAGGCTATTCCCGTGAGGTCTTCTCTAGATTCGTGTGTGTTTATTTATTTCAATCTTTGGCTCCCACTTTGTTTTGCAGACATTGCATTGATCTCCCCACACATTACATGAATAATTTTTGGGTCATGTTAAACTTGTGTCTTTAAGCATAAGATAACATTTTCCATAATTTTAATTTGGATAAACATAAAAGTAAAATATTTTTTTAAGAATGTTTTAGAATTACCGAGAAATGCTAGGGACACACACTCTAACACACTTTTTTAACACACACCAATCAAATTTAGCCACCTCATCTATTCTTTTAATTTCTTTAACCTACAACCGATTGAACAAGTTGTTTAATTTAAAAAAGAAATTGCACATTTTTTTCCCAGAATCTTTCTCCTCTCTGTACAATCGTTCTTTTCCATTTCCTCCGGCATCATCATTCTAATTCTGAATTTCAATACAATTCTGCCATTGCAATTTACTTTTTTTTCTCATCTTCCATTTCTAAGAACCATCCCTTTTCTCAATTTGTGAAATTGAAACTTGAAATAAAAAGAGGGACGGTGGTGATGATGAGCTTGGAGGAAGGTGTTGGAGTCATGGGTGCCGACGACGATTACAACGGCGTTGCCGTCAAAGATGGCTGTCGTAGGATTAGGAACTGCAAATACACGAAACGAGAAATGGGTTGGCGCCATTCCTATGCACCATCTTCTGGCGATTTACAGATTTTGTTGATGTCTCCGACACCACCATCGAGAAGGGGTTTCAAGGAAGAAGGAAAACAAAAAGGCAGATTTTTATGTGTAAGGGTATAATTGTACGAGGAAGAAGGCAAACAGAAAAGCCAGTGTTTTATTTTTTTATTTTTAAGTTTAAGCAACTTACACAATCGGTAAAAGGTTAAAGAAATAATGAGGTGGCAAAACTTGAGTGGTGTGTGTTAAAAGAGTGTGTTAGGAAGTGTGTCCCTAACATTTCTCTTATGAATGATATGTCTATAATTAATTCGAAGTATCCACATGCTAATTCTTTCTTACATCCTCCTTGAACATAGTTCAAGAAAGTAGCATTGAAGAAATTATTCCATGAATGCTACAAAGTTAGCAAATCAAAGTCATTAGACGACTCACATTATAAATTTGTGTTTTGAATATTATGTGGAGCGTCTAATTTTTATTTTTGGCTCAACTACTATTATTTTTTGGTTCAACTACTATTACAACAAATATAAGATTCACAATTTGTCAAAATAAAAATAAAAATATAAGATTCATTTAAAGATACAGCTATAGTTGAATGAACCCTATGTCGTAGACCGTTGTGGGAGAATGCATTGCATCAATCCAGTGGGTTATCTTCATTATTAATGATGAATGCATTGCATCAATCCAGTGGATTATCTTCATTATTAATGATGACAAGGAAAGCTGCAATTTTAATTAAACAAGTTCTTCTACTTTTTCCTTTTCTCAATATAAACACCAAGGTGAAAAATAATTCTCTGCGAGCAATTCACTTTAGAGAGTAAAAATGAATGCCATTAAAAAAGAAGAGTAAAATAGGCAATATCTACCATTGATATAAAATAGGGTCTTGTTACAGATTGCAAAATAGAAATAATTGATAACTTTCATGTGTAAAAAGTTGCTTTTTGATATTTCAATGTGTTGAATACACAAATTTTAAGATAAAATTTCTACTTTGAATTTTTTATCAAATGTCTTAAGGGCACTTGTTAACATTTTCTTATAAAATAAATTAATAGTTGATATTATATGGACATGCATAACAAATCATGTCTGATTAAAATATTAGACGTTAATTTTCTCATTTTACCAACTATTCATTTTATTCAAGTCAAACAAACCAAACTAGTTTTTTTAATCTAATTTTAAAATAAAATCGCACATCATTTTTGAATAAAAGTTGCAATCAAATAGGACCACGATAGCAAAATAAGAAAAAGGACTACCATAATTCAATATTTGTTTTGCAGATTGTGTGGATTCTTTTCGCTACAGAGGTAAATTAACTTTATCACATCTTCTTCAAAGTTTAATTCTATTTTCAACTCACTCAAGATGACTCGTGTTTACTGCTTAGTTATCCAGCTTCAGGCAGAGCAAGTGTGTGTATGTAGTTTTTATTTCCCATTTTTTAAGGTGTGTTTGGTTTGGAAGAGAAGTTGTGAAGAGAGAAATAGGTGAGAGAGTGTTTGAGAGGAGAGAAGTATGTGAGAAATAGAGTTGATTTGATGAGTTGTTTGGTATAAGATAAAGAGAGAAGAAAGAAGTAGTACTTGTTTTTCAAAAGTACTACAATGCCCCTAACCAAATCTAATTTAGTTATTTTATTTAAAGGGTAATGCTAAAGACCACCCACCTATAAATGAGAAGGGGTTCATTAGCATACTACACCTAGTTGTAAAAGACAAAAAAACCATTTCTCTTTCTTCATTAGTGATTGAATGCATATGGCTCTTTAAGACATTTCATCACATACACACATCCCTTTTCTCTCTCTTGCTGTCAACCGATCATTTTGTTGTTTTGGTACAAATGGCTTTGACTTTTAAAAATAAAATTCGTGTTCTTGTTGATCGTCACTAATGTAAGACTCTTTTCTTTTTTTTACGAACATCAGCTTTTTTATTTAACTCAATCTAATTTATTTTATTTTATTTGGAAGCATTGTTTTTGTTTTTAAGAAGTATTTGGAAACATTATTACTCATTTATGATAGATGTTAGTTCAAAATTAATTCCAAATTGCACTATAACATTGCTATCAACTTTTTTGAAACAACATATTGCAGTATAACATTGCTATCATAAAGAAGTAATACTATATAACAACTTCTTTTTTGAAACAATAGATATGATTAAGGACAAGGTCATGTACAAGGATTACAAAGGTCCGGGGAGCATCTAAAATAGTTACATAGCCAAAATCAAGGATGCCGCATATAGGCGTAACATCTCAAAATCAACCGCCACAAAATGAACGAAAACATAAAAAATAAAAGTTGTTTCGAAATTGCGTAAGCTATGACGCTGAATTCAAAAGTAAAAACTCCAAGATTTTAGTCCCATAGTTGTGCCTATTCAATCTCATTATAGAACACAGTATGTACACACCTGATAACACCATGTTGTCACAAAAAACAAAGCGCAGAATGAGCAGAAAATAGCCACAAAATGCGCATGACAGTCTACATATATTAGCAGAAGACTGCGTGCGACTCCAAAATAGAAATTAGGGAAAAAAAGTTGACTGCTAAGCACCTGCAATATACTTTATCCACACTTGGCAGAAGTGCAGTCACCAAAATATGTTTCAACAAGACTACTTCCAACCTTTTATGATCCTATCAAAGTACAAGAAGGAAAACAAGAAGTCAATATTGACATTCAATAAATGTAGACATGAAAAGAACAACATATAGCAATCCAAACTTACTTATTAGGAGATTGAGAAGGCAATACTTCAATTTTTTTCTTTTTGTTTGGACAATTTCGTGAGTCATGATTAGTTCCACCACAACTTGGAACATGACAGCGACGAGGCCTCTTTACAGCTTCAACTCCTCCTTTTGGTCTTGATCCTCTTGGCCGACTTTTGGATTTTGTAAACATGGGATTTTCAACATCACAAACATCGTTATTTGGAGCATCATGTTCCAAATCAATCACATATTCTTGAGTTTCTAGCATGCCTTTTATATCTTGAATGACTTTTTCTAATCCTCTAGTAGCAACTCGTTCTCTTTCCCTTGTCTTTAATGATTCAACTTCCAAACATTGAATTAGAGATTGAAACTTAGTAGAGGAAGTAGCATTGCAGTTGACTACATGGCTAGATTTGGGGATCAATGAACTTTCTTGTCTCCATCGAAAAGGGAGATATTTTGACGGGAGGCTAAAGTAATTTTTCACCATTAGCACACGAATAGCATGTCTACATAATATTCCAGAAAACTCAAATTCTTTACAAGAGCAGTGAATTGACTCTTTTTCTACTATCCAACTTACTTGACGCCCACCACCAACTTTTGTATGATGTTGCACAATATAAGAACCATTGTCAATTTCAGCTGCTGCATATTTTGTAGATAACTCAATCTCATGTTGGAGCAACTTAAAGGCATATGGCGTGGGTACAGATGCAACATGTTCCTCAATAGGAAAACATGTTATGATATGAGGATTGTGATACTTTTGACGCATTCTTGCCTCTTCTCCAACTTGATTTTTAATTTTGACAGCAACACCAACCTACACAAAGATATAATAATTATCCCTCAATTATAAGATAATGATTCAAAAACTAACGTGCTTTTAACAAGTAGCTCAAGTAAGTTCATATTTGATTTACAAAATCTGTCAAACTTGTATTAGCGCCTAAGAATCTTTATATATGCATTTATCGATTCTGAGCGCCCTGTTGTTGTCATCCCAGCAAAGAAAAAGTCCTTCAAATAAGCTAATGCCCAAAATTCTTGATTCGAAAAGAGCAAGTCAATATGGTTATCCTTGCACAAATCAAATTGTGTAACCATTGATTTCCACTCTCTTTCGAAATCATCCGCACATTCTAAATGATACACCTTGTGAAACTCTTGTTTAAAGTCATTATATCTCGAACCCAATGCAAAAGAAAACCAACTTGACAACTTTGCCACAATATACCATATGCAAAATGCATGCTTTGTGTTTGGCAATTCCATTTTAATGGCTTCCTTAAGTGCGGGATCTTGATATGTAAGAATAGTTTTTGGATATTTTCCTTGGGCAAAAGTTAGGAAGTTCTGAAAAATAATAACATAAATATAAAAGACTTCAATAAAGCTTCAAAGTTAAAAATTCAACAACAATAACAACTTTAAGTAAACAAAAATTTACCTTTAAAGCCCACGCAAAGGAAGAAATCTTCTCATTCTTCAATAGAACACAACCAAAGAAAATTGAATTTCCGTGATTATCAACACCAACCCATATTCCAAGTGGCATATCATAACGATTTATTCTATACGTGGTATCAAAAACTACAACATCTCCAGAAGATTCGTATGCTCGAATTGAATCTCCAAATGCCCACATAATATGCTCCAATTTGTTACTTTCATCAATAGTGAATTCATATTTGAAGGCATCATCAATATCTTTCAAATTTTTGCATAATTTGAGAACATCAGAAGCATCATTTTCTTTACCAATACAACCCTGGGATTGAATAAAATTTCGAATATCTTTATCTAGAAAAGGTAGATTGCCTGTAACTATTTTTTTTTCTCTAACTCAAGTACTCTCATTATAATACTTATAGAGCAACCAACTTTCGACAACAATAGGATACTACTTTGATCAGCAGTTAGGATGTCACGATAAGCAGGAAGAAATTGAACCTCTTTTTCATCCAATAACTCATGATTGTGATGATTGTTGAAATATGTAACCACCCATTTTTCCTCATAGCCAATTGTTTTTACAGCAATCAACATCTTTGCACCACAATTACATTTTGAAGATTTTCGTTTTCTTTGACATTCCACTTCGCTAATGTTGCGTTGTTTAACACTACCACCACGATGACAAACAAATTCCCTTTTATAAATACCAGATGAGTTCTTTTTAGACTCGTTTGTACAAGATTTGTAAATGTGTTCACGCCTGATCGAAAATCCATTTTTTCGTGCAAATAAAGAATAAAATTCATAAGCATCACCATCATTACTAAATATTTGCCCTTCAAAAGGAACCGAATCATCAATGTTACTGACATGAGGCAAATTTTCATTTTGTGGCTCTTGAAATGTTAATGAATTTATATATTCATCATCTACACATATAGAAGAATAATCTTTACGACCCTGAGAGTGCCAATCACTACCATCGTTATTTTCTTCAGACATCATCGCAATCTTAGCTTAAATCTGAATCATTCATATTTTAAAAATAAATTTATTGTTAGAAACTATGTAAAGAACTTGGAATAAAAATACATGGTGATTGAACACAAACTACATTAGCTGAAGAAATTAATTTGACCATTTGAAGAATAAATCTCAAAATACTTGATTTCAAAACAAAATAAAAATTACTTTTTTGTTGCATTGGAAAGATTTTGGATAACATGGTGAACTTTTGAACAAGAGGGCACTTCACGTCAAAGCTGCTACTTGCATTAAGCAAATGATGGATAAGCACTTGAACTCAAAATCAAACGAAAATTTGGAATAAATCGAAATCAAAGATGATGACAGGAGCTGCTACACGTGAGAGGGGTAAGAGGCTTGTGAGAGGAGCTGCTTCTGATGAGAGGAGTAAGATGAACAACTTGTGGGCTTTTTGTTGGAAACAGGGTATGGTAAAGCAGCGGGAAATGAAAAGGGAAAGTAGAAATATTTTAGTAATTAATTTGAGATTACAATCTTACCCTTTTGTCTTCACTTGTTTTTAAAGAAAGAGAATGTTTTTTTTGTCTTTTACAACTAGGTGTAGTATGCTAATGGATACCTTCTCATTTATGGGTGGGTGGTCTCTAGCATTACCGTTATTTAAATACATTTAGTTAATTAATTCAACTACTCATTTTAATTAAATAGAATTTATATCCTTTTTATAAAAGAAACAATGGAATATATCATTTTTTTAAAAATCAGAAGGAACCTACACTTCCAAAATAGCAAAATAAGGGTATGCACCGTAAAATTCTATAAATTATAAATATGCATAAAAAAAAACTACGAATGCAAAAAAACAAATTGATTACACAAAAAAAAGACTAACGCTGCAATTTAAAAAAAATCACTTCCACAATTTTATGGAAAAAAAATAATTTATCACCTTCAGATTGGATAAAGTTGACAGTGGAAAAAAACTATAATGTCACAAGAGACAAAATTAATTGAATGCGCAGAAGGGTATAATAGGAAAGCAGAAAAATATTAATACTCTCTCCTGTTTCTTCTCAGTTTAGAGGAGAAATGTTTTTGTGTGGGACCCGTGTGTTTTAGTCTCTTTTATCTGTTTCTCTCAAGTTCCAAACAGGACAACTTCCCTATTCCTCTTCAACTTCTCTCTTCATTTACTCTCTCTTCTCTATTTCTACTCTACCAAACACAGTCTAAATAAAACAAGGGTAGTATTAACTTGTACATTTAGGGCACATATTAAGAAATTCAAAAGAAGAAATATTTTTTAAAATTTTGTGCATTCAATTCATTAAAATGTTAAAGATTAAATGAAATGCACGCATTCCAATAAACTATTTCTATTGATTTATTAATTTGTACCTTTAAGGAACAAGTTAACATTTTCCATAAAACAATTCCATTTTTCTCAAGTTCAAAGTGGTTGGGGCAATTAATAGAAACCATGCTCATCATAGTAGCTATGTGAAGACTTCTCGAAAAATAATACTCCCTCCGTTCCTTAATAGATGACCTATTTGACTCTGTAACACGTACCAATGCATATGTTTTATCTTTGATATCTTTAATTCTCTACTAAAAAAATTTATGAAAATTTAATATTTTAAAAATATTCATCGAGACGAATCCAACAACATCTTATATGATATTATTTATCTTTGTGAATTAGTAGAAAAATATGGTCAAAGTATGTCAAGTCAATAATGCATATTGTAAAATAGGTCATCTATTAAGGGACAGATGGAGTAATGAATTTGGTCCAATTTTATTATTAGATTTTAGTAAATATAAATGAGAAATGTTAACTTGTGCCCTTAGGGCATAAGTTAAGAAGGCAAACGTAGAAAATTTTTCTTGGAACGTGTGCATTCAATGTCTCAAAAGTTGCAAAAGTTAAACTTTCAATATAAAATTTATTTTTAATTTCCTTTTTAAGCTCCTTAACTTGTGTACTAAAGACACAAGTTAACATGACCCAATATAAATATACTTGCATTGCAAATACAAATATGATCATGTACTTATAAAACTAGGTAAACGTGCTTGACCAAAAAAATAAATTTGGTAAACGTGAAAGAGAGTGAAGTAGAGTATGGTATACATCATACTAGGTATATTACCCGACCCGTGCAACACACGGGTTTGATTAAAACACATATTTATTTTTATAAAATATTATATTTTACTTTAATGATTGATTATGTTTTAAAATATGACTATGCTTAATTTTAATTTATATTAAAAATAGGTGAATAAATTTAGAAGTTTGAAAATTGGTATTGGTTTAGATGTAAATTTGATAAATATTTTTAAAATAATTAATAATTTTTTCTGTTGTTGAATAATAATATTCAATGAACTTTAAAAGATACATCATATTTTAATCTAAAATAAAATTCATATAAGAATTTTTAACAGATTTTGCAATCAGTGTACATTTTTAAAATTTGTATTATTATTAACTTATTTGTATTAAAATTGTTGTTAGTATTCCTTCTGTTTTGTATATAACTTTTTTCTTTTAAGGTGTTCTTTATATATTTTTTGCCATTAAAAAAATGTATTTCTTCCATACTTGATACATGAGAGTGAGTTTT
>Ga0228711_1007685_pt1 | contig 15515 bp, 5 predicted proteins | sample MedpolnodulmetaG_2_FD_177996 | JGI IMG/M metagenome (GOLD analysis project Ga0228711, IMG submission 177996) | Root nodule microbial communities from Medicago polymorpha collected in Santa Monica, California, United States - brown nodules | ecosystem: Host-associated > Plants > Roots > Nodule...
CGTAATTAAAATTTTAAAAAATAAAAATTTTAAAAAACAAAATGCTTTTTAAAAAAATCAGAAAAATAAAATTCAAATTTTTTTAAATTTAATAAATCGAAAAAATATTCAGATTTTTTTTTCAAAAATTAAAAATAATCAGAAAAAACATTTAGATTTTTTTTTGAAATTTAAATAAAATAGAAAAAGTTATAATTTTTTTTAAAATTCTGGAATTTAATTTTCAAAATAAAAAAATCGAAATTATAAAAATTCAGATTTTTTAGAATTAAAAAAGATTTTTTAATTATTCTGGATATATTTTGTTAAAAATTCCAATTAAAATATGAAATATAAAATTTCGAAAATTATATAATCTGAAAAAATTCGATTTCATTTTAATTTTTAAAATCTTAACTTCAGATTTTTTTTGAAGATTTTAAAATTAGAAAAAATTCAGATTTTTTTTTCTTTCAAAAAGTTTATTCTTTATTCTTGAATTTTTATAAAATCTTGAAATATTGTTCTAGAATTTTGAAGATTTTTTAAAATCTGAATATAATTTTTTTAATTCAAATCAAAATCTTAATTTCAGTTTTTTTTCAAAAAATTTAAATTTAGAAAAGAATTCAGATATTTTTTTCGAAACTCTTATTCTTGAATTATTATGAAATCTTTTTCGAAATAAAAAAATAAAAATAAATCATTATTTTTTCGAAATTAGGAAGATTTTAAAAAAAAAAATTGGAACTTAATTTTAAAAATAAAAAAATTAGATAATATTGTATTTTTCGATTTTTTTAATTTTAATTTATATTTGGATTTTTTAGAATCTTTTTCGAATTGTTTTTATACTTTTCCGAAAATTTCAAAACATTAAATTTGGTATTTTTTATATTTTTTTTCTTAATCTAAAAAAATTGTTTTTTTCCTAATTAATTCGTCTTTTATAATTTTTGAAAATTAATTTTCATATTTTATTTAATGAAATATGATGTGGATAATCATTAATACACATGGCTAAAAAAAAAAGTTAAAATTTAAAACAAAAATCCATGTCAGCGCCACGTCGGAGATTCTGGTGAGTCACATGGCTTAGGGGGTAAATCTGTAGAATCTTTATTTTACAAGGACCGAATCTAAAAAAAAAAAATTACAGGGGGCAAAACAAAAATATTACAGGGGGTAAATCACTATTAACCCTTGATTTATTTTACTAATCTGTTTTAAGTGATAAAATGAATTAATGTTAATTCATCCATTTGAAATCCATTTTTGATAAATCATTTAAGATGATATTTTGCTTGTCTGAAAAATCAACTTGTGAAAAATGAAATTTTTATAGGTAGATTTGAAGAAACCAATTTTTGTTTTTAAGAATTTAAATTAACCCTTCCAAATGAAAGACACTAATGATATTTCTCTAACACCTGATTTGAGCTTAATAACGAGTCAGGGGTGGGAATAAGTCAGATTAATTGATAGAAACCTATAGCCTAAGCCTGATGTTAAAAAATAAAGGGTTTTCTTTTTCGCTAGTTATGTAGTTTTTCGCTTAAAAAATTACCAATAATAGTTGTTTATCGCTTTCAGAAAAATTGTTTTGACTGGAACAATTCTAGCTTGAATATAATATGTACAGATACAATCAATTTAAAACTAAAAAAACATTAAAATAATAATCATAATAACAAAACAGATATCACAGTTCTTATTCAAACTATTTCAAAGTTATATATATCTTATACTTTTGATTCGTAATGCTTAATAGAGATTATGCGTGCTCATACACAACTTATTCATTAGAACTACAAAAAATTGATAAATATAGCCCAATGAGTATGTATACTATGCTTCATGTTTGCAATCAAAGTAGAATAATTGATTATGTAATCCAACTAAGCTAACTCTATTGTTATGATCAAGAGCTAATCTCTACTAACCAAAGAATAGAAAAACCATTTGCACGCATGTCTCCACAACACCGAAGTATTCGTTGGAGCTTAAAGACTAGCAGACCCCAGGCAGAACCAACTCGTCTTCTCTGCCCTTAGCTCAGTTCTTGCTGTCAGTTCACTTGACAGGTTCCTTTTCAGATAGATTTCCATATCAGAATGAGAATCCATGCATGACCATCCAATTAGCTGTCAAGGACGGTGGAGTTGAACCCACTACCCCTTTTACTAGATTTCATAGCATATCCTCTTCCATGCAATGGCTGTAAAATAGTTGATGTTAGGACGTTATGAAGCAGCTGCATATATATTAGTAATGGAATGTTATCATGTTGAAGGGATCTCCCTTGTTTAACCAGTGAGCTGCTAAAAACTTATGATACAACATTAAGGGAAAATTCCTTCCATATTTGTGACAAATGGGAAGGAGTTTCTCCATTGAATGTTAAATTTCAAACAATTATACATAATAATACAGAGCATCCCTAATGTTTCAGTTGGAGGAAAGTGTACTGTCATGCATACAATGCCAGTATATATACATTGCAACTGTGCAATTCATATCAATTCAGAACATTTACATTGTTGTAACAAATACCTTTCTCCCGTGCTTGGAAGCATTGAGTTAACATAAGGCATGCCAGTTATGCTGCAAGCAAAAGGTTGGCAGTTGACAGTTGCACTATAAATTAATCACTCATAGCCTCTTCACAAAATGCTTAGCAGAAGATAACTTGCATTGTCTCTTCGCCAAGTGCTTTCACCAAGCATAAAAAATATGGACGTTTGTAAACCTCCTTTTGTACACATTCATATATGAGATATGAGACTGCTGAGTCGATCAGCCTATATCTTTGTGGAATTTCCAAATGAAGTATGGGAATTTCTTTACTATGTGCTTGTAACCCTTTGAACTTCGTCTTGTTGATCAGAAAGCTTGGAATCTTCAATCAAGTTCAGTAAAATAAATGAAGCTTCTGATAGCTTTCCCTCATACAGGTATTTGTCTAATTTCAGGGAGTACTCGAATGCTGTTTGGAAATCAATCTTAGTCAGATCGCCAGATATAATATTTCTCCATTCTTTTGATTTTCCTGTTTGACATAAGCCATGCACCAAGGCACTAAAACATACAGAATCCATAAGAAACCCCTTCCTTAGCATCTTAGTTTGCAACAACTGGGCAGTGTCAACCATTCCATGCTTACATAGACAAACGATAATAGAATTATACGCGGCAATCACTAGACTCCATCCCTCTAATATCATCGTTGCAAAGAAATCCAAAATAAAGGACCTGTCATTTTCCTCATTTTTCTCAATAAGAAGTGTAGTGTTTGTAATATTTGTTAAACCATTTATCAGGTAATGGAATGTAGTATCATTTGGAAGACAATTGTTCATCAGCATTAGCTCAAAAAAGGATGCTGCCTTTTCAGGTTTACCGGCCTTACTAAAACCACCAATAAGTATCGTATATGTGACAACATTAGGCTCCAAATTAAAAGATTGCATCGCTCTGAAAACTTTTTCAGCTCTGCTCAAATCTGCTATCTTGCAGAATCCATTGATCAAGGAGGTGTAGGCAACTACATTTGGTTTGTATTTCTGTTTCATCATCTGTCCAAACATCTTGAGTGCACTATCTAAGTCATGCTGCTTTACATATCCATCTATAACTGTGGAGTAAGTGTATTCATCTGGAGCGTGATTTGCAATTTTCATCTTATTTACATATGACACAGCATCAGTCATCTTTCCACATTTACATAAACCCTTAATCATGACATTATATCCCACAACGCCAGGGTCTATACCCTTACTCATTACGACTTCAAAAAGCTCTGTTGCCTTGTCAAGTTCATTGTTCCTAATAAACCCGTCTACCAAGGTGGCATAAATATATGCATCAGGTTGTAAGTTTCGATCAAGCATTTCTGAAAGTAGTAGTTTGGCAGCAGGAAATCTTCCTTTCTTGCAGAGACCACTCATCAGAACATTGTAAATCTGAGCATCAGGAAATACACCCTTCTCCATCATTTTCTCTCGAACCATCAATGCAACATCGATTTCGCCACCAGCTACACTTCCATGGATAAAAGCTCCATAAGAAACCAAGTCCGGTTTATCTCCTGTTTCAGCAATCTTAAAAAGCATATCGGATGCCATTACATAATCCCCTTGTTTACAGTAAGCATGCATGAGGGGTGTATAACTAAACTTATTCGGCAACAATCTCCTTTCTTCCGCCCTCTCTATGAATTCTTCAGCTTCTTTAATCCTTCCACCTCTACATGAAAAGTTAATCAAAATATTGTAAGTCGTAATATCTGGCTCACAGCCCATCTCAGACATCCTTCTTGTCATCTCGACAGCTTCGTCCACCAAACCATACTTGTATTTCGCATCAATAATACTATTGAACACTTTTACATTCACATTCAATCCCATCACATTCATTTCATTCAAAAGCTGATCAACTACTTGAAACTTTCCTGCCTTACAAAACCCATCAATCAAAGCCCCATAAGTTTCTAACGTCGGCAAAAAACCCTTCAATTTCAATTCCTCAAAAACTCTAGTAGCACATTTCAAATCACCCTTCTTGCAATACCCGTCAATAATCACATTATAAAACACTACATTCGGAACACAACCTTTCCCCCATCTATCATCAATCAACCTCCTACCTTCTTCAACCTTGCCAACATCACACAAACCCTTCACCACAATCACAGTACTATAATTATCAACAACCACATCCAAACCATAATCACCACCCCTCTCAAGCATTTTATCATACAGTTCGCGCGCAACATCAACTTTCCCATTTTTCACCAAACAATTAAGCAACGAATTATTAGCAACAACACACGGAAAACAATTATATAATTCACAAACCATATAAAAAATCTGCACTCCCTTATCAACAAACCCACATTCACTGTAAACACAAATAACACTATTCAATGCTTCAAGCGTAGGTTTAAAGTTTCGATTTTTCATCTCCTCCAACACAATTTCAATCTCCGAAAACACTTTATACTTAACCATAAGCTTGAGAAGTGAAGAATAAGCAACATTATTGAGAGGAGAAGAAAAGGGTAATGAGGAAGCCCAGTGAAAGAAGTATAAACCATGCTGAGGGTTGTGAATTCGATCAATGACGAAATGGGCTACGTCGGAAACGATGATTTGAGATTCAGCGAAACGGGATTCGAGAGAATGGTGAGATTGATTGGTTTTGAGGATTTGAATTACATCGTGGATTAGGGTTTTGATGTGTGGAGGAAGAGAGGAAGATGATGAAGGTTTTGGGTGGTGATGAGGTTTGATGAGAGAAAGAATGGACTTTGACATTGGATTATTCAAGGGATGAAATGGGTCATAGGGTTTTTATATGAAAGCAGGAAGTTGAAGTTGAAGAAGAAGTAGCATTTTTCTCTGTTCATTCTTTTGGTGGGAAAGAGCCATGGCCATGGAACTTGACACAATATACACGAGATTGAATGTTAGGATTTAATATGCATTAGATTAATATATCAATTTGAACCGAAGAAACATTACAACAAGTTGAGAAACAAAACAATATCACACAAGACTACAAAAAAAACAACACCGCACACAACGAAATCACTAAAGAAAAAATATATGTAAAAACCATTGATTTAAATAAATAAAAAGGAGGAAAAACAATTTAGACTGTGATTTCAGACAAAAAATTTACACTAATTTTGTTGATTAGTGTGTTCAAAATGTTTATAAATATGATCCACAAAATTTTGGTGAAATTTGAAGATGAGTTCGTCTATCTTGAATTTTACTCTTCTTTGTAGGCATGATGTCGAATTTGGTTGAGGATCATTATGTATGTCACTTGTAGAAACATCATTGTTGAGATGCTACTCATAAGAATAAGTTAAATGACAAGCTCTCTAACAATCAAATCAGTAAGAGAGCAAAAGTGAGAGGTATTGAAATGATAAAAGTTGTGTACCTTAACTTTAGGGTGAAATGATAAAAGTTGTGTACCTTAACTTTATGACCGACACTCCATCAAAGAAGATTTTCGGTGTTAGTTAGGAGTTGTTGAAACGTTACAAAATGGAGAAATTCGATGGTTTAGCCGTTGAGACAAGACAAAAGGGATTCAAGATTAATTAATGGGTCAGATTCCTTTGTGAATAGGCCTTTCTAGTGTTTGGACCTATGTTTTGTCTGTTATGTTAGGCCAGTGTGTCTTTGAGCTCAATATGCAAAGAATTTTGGACTTTTGATCAGTCCAGAACAATTATCTCATCTCATCATTTTATAGTTTAGAGTCGTGACTTTGTATGATGTAAATACAAAGAAGGTGTGTTGAAATCAACTACAAAGGTCTTTATTTGAGCCATATCGCGCAGTAAAATATACCTTAGGCATTTGAGTTTCAAACTTTAGTTCAACACATTGTGATAGCTTAACTCATACCATCCAACTTATTCCAATCACTCTTTAATAGTGACCAATCTTCATAAAGAAATTTGTAGAGCAAACAAGTTAAACTCTCCCCTCTCAATCAAATTTTTTCCATAGTCAAAGATCAAACTTCAGACCACTTATTTAAGAAGTCTAAATTTCTTAACATTTAGATCAATCTATTGTATGTTCATCATATCTTGCTTTAAAAAATAAAAATCATAGAAGAAAAAAAAATTCGATTGATAGGATATATCGCATCTTAATCTTAATATATATAAATGTTAAACACTTCTGATATGTTTGCCCTAATTAATCCCGCCTTTTTCTGTGGATCTGAGTAATTTTTATGAAAAAAAAAAAGTTTGCAAGGAATCGAACCAGGTACCATATGCTCTTACTTTACAACTATAACCGTTATGCCACTTCTATTTTTGTTGAAATATTGTTGCTTCCAAAAATGAAATACATGACTAAAACATTTTTTTTAAATCCCCAACCGCCCTAGCGGTTTCCTCTCTCATAGCAGTTATTTTTTATTATTAGTAGTACCTTTATTGATAATAGTTCTTTTTTCATTTTTTTGGTGTATGCTTACTACGTTTTACGATATTAAAGTTGCATCTTTAAAATTGTAGATAATTTGATTGATCCAGATGATAATTTTATCATTAGACACTTCACTTTTTCCTGTAATTTTGTCGGCCTCTTTGTTTCTCCTATATTATATTACTTGAAGTTGTTTATTCTGACTTTTTATTTGCAAAAATCGCTACAGTAGACTATAACATTACTTTGTTTTGGCAAAGTAATGACTTTAATTCCATATTCATTTTTGTTGATTTCCATATTCATTTTTGTTGATGCAATCTAAATGTTGTTAATTTGCTTTTTTGAGATTGTGCATGTTGATCACTCTCAATTGTCACTTAGTTTGATTCTTTCCGAGTTTATATGCAACTCTACAAGTAATAATATAGCCAATTTAATATTTTATATATGAAATCCTACAAAACTCGTGCATCGCACGGGTTAGAGTCTAGTTGTTGCTAAAACAAATACTCATGTATGATGTTGGATACGATGTTCCAACATCTTAGCACGGTTCAGTGTGCCCTGTTTATGTGTCTTGGTTTACTCGCACTTTATCTTATAAAGGAAACCACGCCTTATTTCTTGTTGGGAAAATAGCCTGCTTTTTGTCGAGAATCAGTTGGGTGATTTGTTCCTAAAGTATAAACAATATTTTAAGAATCTTTGGTGGTGTTTTGGTAGTTCCTAAAGATGTTCCGACTTTTTAGGAGTTGCTTTATTTGTTACCGATTTGTGTGAAGTGGATCAGCTTGAGGATCTGCATTGTTCTGAATCCCAACAAGACTATTTAGCTTGTATTGCTTCAGTATATATACAAGACTGCAAGACCTAATTTACTCATTCAAGCCGTCATTGAAGAAATAGCTTTTTAGGGTTTTGAGTCGATTGTTATTTGTGAGCCTTTCTTGTATCACCTTGATACATGTTAAGGACTATTTTTATTGAGTTGTAAGTTACTACTCCTAAGCTTTGAAGCACGGAGGTAGTTTGTGTTTGAAGGTAACTTCATCTTATTGAGTTGTAATCTGATAATCAAAGGGGTTGTGATTGATTGAGAGGAAGTGAGATGGGATCTCAGATCTAGGAGTTCCTATGTTAAAGTCAATACGGGTAGGTCCTAGGTCTACAGTTGTAAACTTGGAGTTTGCTGAGAACTTAGAATAAGGACTACACTAGTGGATTTCCTTCCTGCCTTGGTAGCTCCCAGAGTAGGTGTGTTTGTCACCAAACTGGATTAACAATTCTCTTGTGCCATTTACTTTCTTGTCTTTTACGTTTGCATCTTTTGTTCATTTTCTGCTAATACGATGTTCTAAACATTACTTTCAACATTCGTATTTTGTGTCTGGTGTTGGAACATCATATAGAAAATATGGTTACTAGTGTGCCGGAATTTCACATACTAGTCTTTGATAATCTACCTTTTTATTATGATAGTTCAAACACATCATAACCAGGGGCGGACTCATAAGCCCAGGGGATGCAACTGCATACCCTCAAATTTTAAAATTGCACTTGATATTCTCCTTAATGAATATTGGTTTGATATATTCTCGTTAATAAACCCCTGAAAATTTAACTATGAACCCTTAACCCCTAAATAAAACCAAATAATTCTCATTGAGGCACTTACTATTATTTGTTTATATATGTATTACCATTGAGTTTTTAGCAAAACCAAATTACAACCTTAAAGCTACTTAATGATATATTCCTTCTTGTGTGTGATATATAACTGTTAGAATTTCCTATGATATAAATTGTAATAGTGTAAATTGAAATATCAAGTTGGCGTATTATGTTCAACCATTTCCATTATTGTTCAAAATTTAAACATATTATTTATCATTTTTTATTATGATATATTAGAAAAACTAAACTCTCCACACTACAAGAGAATCTAAGATTTGCTACCATGATTATGCTAGGAAGTGTAATGGTAGTGAATATCAAGATAAGTAGCTACCATTTGACTGAAAAGAACCTTTTATTTTGACTTTTTTTTTTTGCTTAAATAAATATATGTAAAAGAAAAGAAACTTTTTGTTATTAAAAAAAAAACCCATTCACTCTGAAAACTTTTTGTTATCGCATATTCTCTCACTCACTCACGATCTCCATCGATCCACTGCCTCCTCTCCGATCTACCGCCTCCTCTCCGATCTGCCGCCTCCTCTCCGATCTACCGCCGCCGCTGTAGCTTGAACCAACACCACTGCCGCCGTAGCTTTCACCGATCACGACCTCAATTTCATTCTCTTCTTCACTACCGAGTTGACTCATGCTTCTTCTCAACTCGTTCTCTCAACTCACTTTCCTAGCATTTTCTTCATTCGGTACTCTCTCTCTCTACATTTTTGCTTCTGATCCTTACGATTCAGTGTGATTGCTCTCATTTTTGTTACTTGATTTTTTACTGAATCTGTTGAATCTGTTGAAATTATTGTTAATCATGTTAATAATGCTTGTTTACTTTGTCGATTTTTTATTTTCATGAATTTTTCTGAATTTTTGTGGAGTTTGAATTGAAGACATTTTTATAGGAAGTGAAGAAGAAGACATTGAATTTGAATTTAGGTTTTTGAGTTTGAGATTGTGAAAATTGAAATGAGAATGAGAAGAGAATGTCAATGAAGAAGAATTGAATAAGAAGGTTGAATAAACTGCCATAGCTCACACACTAGCTCGTGCTTTCTAACTCTTTCACTAGTACAGAAAACACTTTTTAAATGGGGTAAAAATGACTTTTTAAATCGGTTCATGATCCGACTTATAGGTGGCCGATTTAAAAAACTGTCTTTGATTTTAAATCTCCACCCTTTACCCGATTTAAAATCTTTTAATTTAAATCGGTTCACCCGATTTAAAATCCTTTAATTTAAATCGGTTGAACCCATTTAGAAAAGGTTAACAAGAGTCAAAATCTGCTAATTTAAATCGGTTCACCCCATTTAAAATCTCTCTATTTATTTTTTTTAAAAACGATTATGGTACTGAATTTAATATAATAATAAAAAATCTCATGAACATAGCCACTAATATGAAATATCATATGATCAAATTTCATATCAGACCTGTCATTGTTACAATATCAAACAAATTCAAAGTTACAATATCATAAAACTAAACAAAAGTTAAACATTGTTTCAAAGCATAGTTATTGACATAATTAAATGACATCAAAGTCTTTCCAAAATCAAACTTGCACAACGTTCTTGAACATTTGTCATTTCATCATCAGTAAACGGATTTTTGTCTCTAAAAATCTGAAGAAAAAAAAAATTAGGATAACATATTAGAATATCAAATTAACTCCCAAAAAGCATAAGAAACACAAATGTTTTAATATTTAGTTACACACTTCCTATTTAGAAACACAAATGTAATTAGACTAGGATTTGAGAGTAATCAATACAATAGAGCATGCAAAGCTCAATGGAGTTTAATTGCCATTGTCACATACTTCCTATCAAATAAAATAATAAGGAAAAAGAGCCATTGACAAGGAAAACTGAAAACTTCCAGGACCTTTTTAGTACAATAATAACAAGGATATGGCAGATTTTTCTTCAGCAATTTAACCATTTACTGCAAGTTTGGGATTAAATTGCAGTTTATAAATTGTGGTAAAGTTCTATACATAGTCAATATTCTGGTTTTTCAATATCTTATATTAAACTCCTATCTTAATAATTAAAATCATGGAATGATAAATTGTGTCACACCTAACAGGAAACAGACTTCTTTCTTTTCACCATTCAGTCGCTACATAAACTAGGAATTAATGCCTACAACATCATAAATCCAAGGATTAATGCTATTACATAATTTTGGCACAACTTCATAAATCCAAGGATTGACCCCACACTCTACTCAAAAACTCGAATCTGCATATAATTACTAGCTGTAAGTAATTTACCCCACACTACAACCCAAAACTGACCTGCTGCACATGACAGTTGACACCACCAAACATCACATACCTACTATACACATAAGCTAAAAAAAGAAGCTCCATTGAAAAAGCTTGCTCAGTGCATCTTACACATAAGTAGTCAAAATTACTTGTTTGGAGAACAATACTCTATGCATCTCACACAAGTAACCTTGAACCATAAGAAACAACATTTTCAAATTTGGAAGCAAAAATTTCTGATATTGCAACAGATCCGTTCCTTACTAGTTAACAAATAACACCATAAGGAGTCAAAATTAAATAAAAAATCTAACTATTTATGTTTTGTTTACCTTAATCAAATAACATTATATGAATGTTGTGCTTATAGTTCATATATAGACGTGACTCGTCAACAGTGAACTTCACCTGTAAACAAGCACATAAATCTCAATTCAGATTATGAATACTCAATGAAAGTAAAAAAACAAAACAAAAATGCAGAGTATTGTGCACCAACTTACCATTTTGAATAGTCTATAGTCCACAAAAAAGGAATCAATTAGTAATGAAACATCAAAACATTATAAAGCTACTAAAATAGGAGTGTATTAGCACCGAAATAAATTAAAAAGAAGTATGCTTTAATATCACAACTATGGGTGCCTTTGGCTTTGGTGTGCCATTGGTGCCTTTGTTCCCATTGCTCTCTCTTAACCATTCATTCTTTCTCATCTAAGTAATTTATTTTAATTATTCATCATTTTCTATCATCTAAAATCATCATTCTCTATCATCTAAAATGAATTAAAGGCACCAAAGCCAAAACCACCCAAGTATTTTCCTAATAATACCCAAACTATAAAGCTTCTAAACTTTTGTGCCAACACTACAATTGATCGGAGCATATAACTAGTTTGGCTGGTATATTTAAGAAAAACTTGTTACCTATGAAGCATTGGCATAGATGCAAGGCAAGCAATCATTGGAATTGTCTCACAACAAGTTGAGTCAGAGAATGTGTCAGCACAAAGGGGAATCAAAGTTGTTAAGGATCCAGAAAATGTGGGAGTAAGACGCAGCTAGAGGATTAAATATCCTAACAGTATGCTAAAGGGATATAAATACTAGCTACTTGGAATAAGTGGTGTGTGATTGATATAGTGTTATTTTCTTCCCTTCTTTCTGGACCCACGGGTTGGGTACTTCTCCTGTGAGAGAAGCTTCTTATTTTTTCTTACTTGCTACAATAATCAATTAATCACTTAATTTTCATGAATATTGTACTGGGAGTAAAATCCTCCATTTGAATCATAAAGAAAACAGTGGTTATTTTGGCCTACAATTTTATTCATTACAATAGACACCGACACCGAAAAAGACAATGACACACACCCCGCTAATAATTTAAGAGAAAACAAAATTGAATGTAACCGTGTTTGTTAATATCGGACACTTACATTAACACGTGTTGAACACCGAACACGCATTCAAATAGAAGTATTGGTGCTAAATAGCTCATTAAAGTAAAAAAAAAAAAAAACTATTCAGATTTATACATGTTACCATAATCTCATCTCAAATTATAATTAAAAAAAAGAGTGCTCTATTATCACTTAAAATATCAAAACACGAGTATCCCTAAACCACATAACACAACAATAACAATTCTGAAAAGCAAAAAATTCAACATAGCTACATCAATTTAAACACAAAATCCCTCTATGGCAACAAATATCAAATCCCAAAGAAGGAAAATCTAATAAACACAAAGTTCTAAAAAGTTAAAAATATAGCACAGATCTAAAACAAATCAAATTGGGAATAAGCATGAATAAAGAGAGCAATTACAAATATAGATCTAAAACAAATCGAATTGGAAAAAAGCATGGAGAAATAGGGCAATTACAGATCTGAAACGAATTCACCACAGATCTGAAACGAAGCTCCATTGAGGGATCTGAAACGAAGCTCCATTAAAGCAAAACCCTAAAGTTGTGTGACTCTTTCAATGAGAATACGAAGGAGGAGGAAGAGGAGACGATGAGAACTCGCAGTGCTTAGAAGGTTTTCCATGAGGGTGTCGCGAGGGCGAAATTTTGAGAGAGCTAGACTGAGAAATTTGGGTTTTGTGCTTAGAGCAATATTTGGGATTTAGTTTGATATATGTTTCTTTTATTTTAATATAAAATAGTTTATAAATGGGGTTAACCCATTTAATATGTATTGCAGTTAAAATCATTCTCCTGGTTGTAGTTTTTAAGTCTAGTGGATAGTGTCCCATTTAAAATCTCTGATCTAATAAGTGTTTTTTGTACTAGTGTTTCAACCACAATCCCATAGTCTGCTGTAAATTAAAATTAAATACCAATTAATTTATAAGAATTTATCAAAATATTAAGAGATGACAAAGTATTTGTAAGATTCATAATTCAGTATTGACCAGAGTGGCATATGGAAGCTTAAGTTGGGAATATCATTAACATTTTCTTCTACTTTTGTGAAGTTATTACATTTTTTGAGCCCACACCTACTCACTATGTATTATGATTGCATATATGTACATTCGTTGTCGTTTTATCAAAGATTATACTGTCCATATTTTAAGTTTGGTATTGTTTATTGTTTGTTTAAAAAACTTTATTAAAATATAGACCGTTTAATCTCGATTCAATGAGTATAGAAGTTTTGAATGCATGAATACGTCAAATGTAGAATTCAGAAAATCTGATTTCATCAACTACAACACATTGGAGAAAAAGTCTTACCTTAAGAAACTTACGGGAATAAAATATGTAAATTTAAAATACGTTAATAACATGTTTAAGGCGGACTAACCATTGAGGAAATCCACATGATAGTCCTCACTCTAGAAGAATTGGATGGGGTGAAATGAAAGAGGATAAAGTAGATAAAACTTTATCTTTTATATTAATTTATTTGTTCTAGTCTTTTATGTTTTTTAAACGAGTAAACGTTTTATTTGCTTTTGTCATTTGTCTTTTTAAGTGAGTAAATATTAGTCCCTTTTTCAATAACTTATCAAAAGTTGTTGAGATGTCATTGACGACATTATATATTCTTTTTTGTTAAATAGTCCGCTGTTTTTTGTCATAAGGTTAATATGTGGAGAATTCAAACTCCCGTCCTTGAATGTTACATGCAAGGTCAAACTATAACAATTTCATCCCACATAAAGATGAAACGAACGTGTTTTTGACTTATTTTCTGAATTTTGAATCCAATGATTGTAATGTTAGGATTTAGGATTGAAATGTAAGGATTTTGTTCTTGAAGATTTTGATAGTTTACTGTTATACACTGAGATCTTGTTATTAAGTTTTGTAATTGTATAGTACTGATTATATTAATTTTTTTAGAATTTTGTATAGCATATGTGACCTCGAGATATACAATTTGCATCATGTTGTAGATCTAGAGACCTAGATTATATTAAGTTTGTATTTATTTCATGCGGTCATTTCGTAATTAGATTGACTCCCTAGTGGATACAATGGAGTTAGGATGTGTATGATAGGGACTAAGTCCTACTGAATAGTATGAGAGGCTTAATGAAGTAGTCAAGTGACTTAGTTCTTTACCCATGACAACTAGTTTTTAAGTTCTTAACAGTTTATCATTTATTAAGTATATGTAATAGTGACTTTACCAGGTTTATTGTATATATTTTCTAGATCCTAATTTAACCATTCCTTGATCATTTCTGGTGTCTTTACAAAAAGGTACCAGTGGACATAATACAAAATTGCTGACAAGAGTATAGGTTCCAGAAAACCCGGATTTGTTCTGATTTTCCATAAAATTGGTGCTCATTTTGAATTTCTTATTATTTCAGGCAAGAACACTAATTTCAAAGGTAACTGAGGAGAGGAATTCTGTTATTGACAAAATTAAAAGCTTCAGCAAGAACTGGTATGACGTTTATTCCGTAAATATTCTCTTAAGGATGCTTAATTGGTTATGCACGTTTTATCTGAAATGTTTAGCCAAATGATCTTGATTGTTATCCCATGATCACATTAGATCTTGATTCTCTTTATAATTATGAAACCCGATCGAAGTTGGATGATGCGAAGAAAGGACTGTAATGGCCAAGTAACCGAAGAATTTAAGAATGGAGTTGATGATTTCATTAAGGTTGCTAAAAGACACTCGGGAGTTGCTGACGCATTAGGTCGTATTTTTTGTCCATGTTCTAAGTGTAAGAACCGTGTTAGGGAGAATTCATTTTGGGTAGGGAAACATTTGTATGAACATGGGTTTATGGATTATTATTTAAATTGGACCGTTCACGGTGAGAATCAATGGGGAGATAGTAGTTCAACATCATTTGTCAATAATGAAGAGATGGAGAATAGGAATCCATATGTGGATATGGTTATAGATGCCATGGATGATGATCTTTCAAAAGATCAAAATCTGGATGAAGATCCCAATCCACCAGCTTCGAAGTTTTATACCCTTCTAAGAGACGCTGATGAACCCTTCTAAGATGGAGAATATGTCTCTCAACGCTCAAAGAAGTTTATTGTAAGTTACTATAAATTTTAAAAAGTTATTGTATGATATGAACATAGGTTACATTAATTACTATATCAAAAATATGTTTTTCA
>Ga0228711_1007688_pt1 | contig 15513 bp, 8 predicted proteins | sample MedpolnodulmetaG_2_FD_177996 | JGI IMG/M metagenome (GOLD analysis project Ga0228711, IMG submission 177996) | Root nodule microbial communities from Medicago polymorpha collected in Santa Monica, California, United States - brown nodules | ecosystem: Host-associated > Plants > Roots > Nodule...
ATAATTTTTTATTTTTAATAATGTTCAATGAATTAGAACTAAAACAAAGTGGGAAGCAATCAATATCATTTTTTTTACCAATTCATTGTAACATTGCTTTATGTATTTTTTCTAAACAAAACAATTGAATTGAAGAATGAAGGGCATGTCAACGAAACTAGGACAAAATTAACAACATATTCATTTGGAATTTACGAGATTAACAACATTTTCCCTATATCAAATTTACTTTTTACATTTGGGAAATACTTGCTTCATTTTCTCAATGGCTGCCACTGTAAGCACACAGGGGAAATGTTAATGAAATGGCGGCGATGGTGGTTATGGATCAGAGGTTTGGGAGCAGAGAAGGGGAATAAGGAAAAAAGAAGATGCATGTGATCTAATGTATATGGTGTATAACAGGGCATACGGATTTGATTAATCTTGTGGCTATTGATAGTGGTCCACTGGTGAAGGACTTAATTGAACCCTCACCCTAGAACTCACCCCCTAAATATGATTGGATGGTTGTTCACACAAAATCTTTTCACTTCTCCATTTATAGTTAGTTATTAATCTCTTAGGTTTGTTATGAAAAGATAGTTAAATCAGTCCTTTTAAGTATTGTAATTCTGGAATCTGGAGTTTTAACATTTAGTTAGTAGAAATCAAAGATTATTTATACATGCTAGTTCAAATGGACCCATCATTGATCGTGGACAATATTAATTGGAATTTGACTTCCCTAAACTAAGTATAAAGTGATTAGATTGAAGTGTGAACAAAGATTGCAGTTGTATGGTTGTTAGGCTAATCGACAAAGCTTTATAATTAATTTTACCATAAAAGTTTTTTTAATTAATGGATCTCATGGTGGCTAAATTAGAATTAGATAAGACTTAATTGTATTTCAAAAGCATAATAAAACTTCAGAAATTCAAAAGCATAATAAAACTTCAGAAATTAAATAAGAAACTGATAGGAAATGGATACCAGCAAGGAATACTTGTTGGTGCAAGCGGGGAAGGTACAGAAACAACGTGAATGTAGTTTGGCGTTTACAGCTTTCATACACCATGCCCCATGCAATAAAGGATGGCATATTTTTTTGGGGTGGTGGTCAAGGTTCGAACGCCAAACCTTATATATATTATGCATTGTCCATACCAACTAAGCTAAGTTCACGATGACATAAAGGATGACATATAAACACATTAAAAAAAGGCACGAACCAACAAATTGATAATAAAAATGTTACTGCAACATGTTCAATCCAACAAAACTGTAAAGTTATCATCATAGCACAATATAAGTTACATACAAGTTATACAAATAGCTACATCTTTGGTAACAATATTGGACATACAAATTAATTGAACCATCAAAAGAAAACCTCATTCAGGAAAAATCTAAACATGTCTAATGTGTCTATGGGGGTGATTATTCCCTGTTCCATGGTAAAAGAATGTAATGTATGGTGAGTGTCAAGTGCTGTAAGCATTCAAAGCATATCAAAACTTGATGCATTTTATACTTTCATTAACCGGAGAAATAATATAGTAAACAAAATGAACTAATCATCTGATTCGTGAAGATCTTTGTCGTTGTTCATCAACTTTATTCATCCAATCATTGAGCCATAGTAGTCCCTTGTACCCATAATGAGTAGCAGCAACAAGTATGACCAAGAAAAATATAAATAGAAGAAGCTGCTTTGCTCTGGAAATCATTTTCTGTTCAATGATTACAAATATAATTAGTAACCAAAGAGAAAGGTAGATGAATATTTTTAAAAAAAAAAAACTCTTTTATCAAGAAAACTAACATACCTGCAATATTGTTGGTTCCTTCGATTCTACTACCCGCTCTCGCTTTTTTCGTCGCTTTGGACCTGATTTTTCATTATCTGGCTGCTCCTTCACCTTCAACAATTACTAGTATTAGGCTTGTATAGACAAAGATTACTTCAGTATTATGACACTGCTGCTACAGAGCTCACTAGTTAAAAGGAAACAAAAAAAAAGAAAATTTTACATTGAAAACATCACTTTTTACACTTTTAATACTTTGAATACACAAATTTCAAGATATTTATACTATTTATGTGTTCTTTTAAAGGGTTTATCTTAGTAGTAGAACACTCGAGTTCAAATGAACCCACATTGTTGATCTTTGATCATGAACAATGTCAACTGGGACTTTTGTGAGGCTCACTCTACATTTTGCTAGGCCACAATATATACATATATTTGTGATTTCAGTGTACAAATCTAATTTGGGTCTGAGATTTATTACAACCTTAATGGCAATGTAGACACAAAGATGTCCTTTCAGGATCTGGATTTCCACAAGTACAATGCAATTTTGTAGTGATGATGAATAAAAAAACCGAGCAAATATGTTGAAAGTTCTGATGGAAGCAGAATTACCTCTGTAACTTTAGATTTACGTAATTGCAATTCTGACTCAACAACCTGCACTTTACTCTTACAGTCAGAATTGCAAGGAATAAGTCCAACTCCAAATTGATTTTTTGGTACATCGCTTGGATTGCAACCAGCACGATTATGTGCTGCTTGAACATCTTGACAAAGCCACTCTTTTTTCAGTGTTTGGCATTTGCAACGAACAGTGACCTTGTAAAAAACGAGTTCATAATTTAGTAGATAAATTGGATCAATAATAGGTGTATTGGTTTGTTTAGTTTGCAGTATCTAGAAAAGTAATGCAAAAAACTACAGAGATTGAGCTAATAGTGTTATTTTTAAATTTAATTAATGAAGCAATAGCTATTAAATTCTGTACCTTTTTAGAGCATTTCTCAGGATTTGGGCATTCACCAGGATGACATGTCTCTGGGCATAGGTGTGTACAATTTGGCATCTTTCTGCAAAACCATTGTAACCGATAAGTCTATCATCTAGCTACTCCATTTAGAGAACAAGGAAAAGAGAAGAAAGTACGGAACATAAGTCTAACATACACTTTCAACTCAAATTTGGTTTTGAAGGCTACACTAGATTAAAAATCACTTCTATTTAAATTACCTATGACATGGTCCACCACATGACCGGGCATTCTCTTGATCTTTTGCAGACAGGCTGTTGTAATAAATGCACTCAAAAGCATGGACCATTGCACCACAATGACATGAACGTTTAATTAGCACCTTGCATGGGGGGCAGTCTCCAGGATGGCAGCGCCGAGGGCAGTGATGTTGACACTTGGGCTTTCGTTCCTGATCAACGCAGTTTACACACAGAATAATTATAAGCTCTGATTTTGGATAGTAAAAGTGAGGTTCTCAACTTTACAGAGGGAAACAATTGAGAAAGTCCATTGTTTCAGTTAAAACCAGTGATAAAGAATAAAATAAAATGAATTAATGAAATTATGAAAGATTCAAAACCTTTTGGCAAGAAAGCGAACAAGCTTCACAAGCCTCACTTCTCGGTAACTGGTTCATGGAAGATCGGTTCTCCAAGGCGTGGCAGGTTTTAGTACAATAATGATTACTACATGGTAGAGGATTACCACATAAATTATCACAGGAGAACTGTGATTTATTAGAGCAGACCATCTGATGAGAAGGTGGAAAAGAAAACAGAAACCACATTAAAAGCAGTTAAAGTGAATTGGTTTTGGACAAAATCATAGAAAAGAATATTGCATGTCATAGTTCGTATGCAGCTTTTAAGATAAGCAATACAAACCATTCTCTCTGCTCCAAAGTGCTGCCCTACACATGGTCTCCATTCTAGTTCTGGGCAAGGAGGACATGGAGTGCCGGGAACACTTTCACTTTGTTGTACAATCTTCTTTTTCTTTGGTTTGAGAGTAAACTCGGGTTTAGGAGGAGGCCTAGCACCATGACACCTTCACAGAGAAAAACGCGTTAAGGAACGATAGCTAAAATTTGAACGTGCAGTCTCATGTGGTCAAAATTCAACTATATGTCAATATTTGAGACATATGACTAGAGATAGGAATATCTGTTTTTGGATTTTCCATTCACGCCTAAATGCTTTTTTAAAGTTCAAAAGTCTTAAACATTTAAATCAATTTCTTCAAAATAATACATAGTAACATCTCAATCTATCATATATAGAGAAATTTCTCAAACCTTAATTTGCATGCATGGCCACATTGGTACTCTTCTGCACAAGGTAGGCGACAAGGAGGGCAGGCTCCATAATGGCATTTGTGAGGCTAAACAAAAGAAATGTGTTAATAATATTAAAAAAAAAAAAAAATAAATTAACAAAAAATAAAAAAAAAAAAAGATTACTTTATCAGCAATGAAGCATACAACTTCCTTAAAATTAAGGAACAACAAAGTATATGATGAAGACACCCATTAAGAGATATGAATATTCCTTTTTTAAAAAAATAATTGCAATGAAATCATATCATCCAATTTCAAACTTAATTGTACTCACCATTGAAGCAGTTCAATTTTAGCATGTCATTTAATGTTTGAATCACAACCACAAATATATTTTATGGAAAAGACTACAAAACACCATTACAATTTGAAACTCTAGACATGATACAATTAAAAAGACCAGAGGGTGTTTGGGGGGAAGAGGGCAATGATTCAAGTTCATTTTATGCCAACCATAAAATAAAACAAGTACTTTGTTGTGTACTGTAGATACTTACGAATGCATTTAAAAAAAACAATTGATTATAATAATTTACATAACCTAGTTTTAAGATAAATATATCTGTAAAATATCATTGGGAAAAAAAGGCTAGGGTACAACCGGGAGTTAGATAAAAGAATCTTGAAAGGCCTAGTTTTAATAATTTACATAACAAGTTTCACAGTCGCAGTTAGAAACAAGAGAAACCAACAGTAATAAACAAAGGCAGTTGGCTTATCCTATAAATAGTCACAAACAAACAAAATGAAAAGACTGAATAACTTAAATCTAACCCAAACTCATTAAAAATACTCTTCACGCGCTAAGCTTCTGTTCAAATACATGGACTTGTAATATATTAAATTAGCAACAACATACTTAATAAGACACATTTTTATGATTATGGTAAAAATAACATTCTTCACAGAAAATTGTTTTAAAAGTCATATGTACATTATTTACTGTACAAAGTACACACTACTTAAAATTTAGACCACAGGAAGAATCCAATGTTATCGTCCTTTCTTACTCATTTATATTGCAACTAGTTGTGTTTACCGCTGTAGAAACACAGTTAGGGAAAAACTTTTATATAAAAGAGTATTTGATTATCAAACAGCAAACAGCATAACTAGGTGTTAGGAAATCATGGATTGACTTCAAAACCCAAAAGAAAAACTTCAATTAGCTGATATCAAATCTCAAAATGATAGTCATTGATACTTTTAGAGATGCTATTACCAATTTTGTTACAAATCCTATTACTATTTATTAAAAAAAGAAACATAAGTCGGAGTTTTTCTCTCTAAATATTATCCTCTATCACAGCTTCACCCAAGTACAAAATTATAATATTACTCTGCCTGGGAATGTAAAAACTTGCAGAAGTAACAAATAGTACCTTGGAGATTGATGCATGCCGGCACAAAGGCTGAATAGGACATTGTTTACGACATTTAGGTGGCTTTTGATCCATTTCCGTACCACAAGGAACCTGGTACAAAACTCATCACGAAGCAAATATAATTTAAGCAAGTGCCGCAAAATTTGATGAAATCCAAGTATACAGCATCAAGATCAAGAAGATTATATAAGAAAATAGTAGCATATTGACTAAATGAAAATAGACAACCCAAAATAATAAAAGATTTGCACTCGCAAAGAAAGAAACAACAGAGAATATCTATATCAATATCTGGTGTGTGTATATGTGAAATTATTGACATTAATTTACCATCACCGAGATTAAGTATATTTACCAATCTCTTCAAATCAAAATAAAAAAGTAACAGAAATAAGCAACTAGATATTTACTTAGTCTCTGAACTGCTAATTTATTTAATGAAAATGCTATGAAATTAGCAGAGTAGCAACTCACGAGTAATATCAAAATAGGCATATCACAGACTGAGAATGAATGTTATACAAAATGACAATAACAACCCTTCTTGATTTCATATAACACATTTAGCTTTGTTATTCCCCAGAATATGTTCAAATGACTTTGCTTTAAAATAAATCAGCAGACAGTGTAATGCAATGTGCTTATATTATGCTGCATAATTTATGCAAGAAAAATAAATGATATGCTGCTGATCACTACCAAAATCTATCCCACCCGGAAAAAAGCATTAAGGTGCTGGGAAATGAGTGAGACATATATGAAAGAAAAAGTTTGTTCACTGGAAGTTCCATCCATAAGTTATCAAACTAATTACTATTTAGTATGTCCAACACTATCTAGCCATTAACTTCTACGAACTTGGCAGTCGATGGTGTTGTTTTACACAAGTATATATATTCACACAACAATTTGCATACACGAAATACAATTATAAAATGGGGATTCAAAGTAAACACAAACATGCAAAATTGGAAAAGAAAAATCATGCAACATAAGACTAGATGTAAACAGAATCCTGATACCTCAAAATGTGTCTCCCCACATGCACAAGCAATTGTCACCATTATAGGACAAGGAGCACAGGGACCTCTGCAAGAGAAAATTTAGCTATCATCAATCTATATAATCTGCCTGTCTTGCACTATAGGCTTCACAAGTTAAAGGATGAAAGACTATTTTATCGTGTATGCATAAGATAAGAAAATATTGGTCCTTATGTTTTTAATTAAACGGATCAACGGAAATAGATCAACTGCTTCATGAAGATGTTGATATGTTTCTTCTCCATCTAGATTCTAGTCCATTCATTGTGATCAGATTTTTAATAGCTAAAGGCATAATATTTAAACATCAGAGACAATATTTCATCTATTCACCATTGTTGCAGTCTTGCAGTTGCCTAATGGACTACAGGCCAAGATCACGCGTATAACAAAAAACGACATACCTATGGCATGGAGATTGGCATTTGTGGTTCCTACAGCGAAGCCTCCTGCCACATATCTAATAATTGTTGAAAAACAAAAGAAACTGGTTAATAATAATTACAAACTTACAATCCATTATTCAACTATCAAAATGAGGTAATAACAATATTAATATCTACTACAAAAGAAGCACACACACCTCTGAGCACGGAGGACAATATCCATCACAGCAGCGGCGCTTACACGGGTGCTTACCACAATCGCGCAATGTCTGGCACTTCCTCTCACATGTCAAATCTTGATAGCAAGGTACCTAATTTAAGTTCAATTAAATTTGCCTACTATGGTGACTATTTCACAAATGCATCCAAATTTCAAACAAAAGAAAATCACCACCACTTACATCTTTCCTGAGGCTTCCACAACGACAACTTTTCTTCACAACAATCCTACAAGTCTCCATACACTGTCCACGATGGCATCGTTCATGACACCTATGATACCCACATGGCAACGTTTTCTCACAAGTTGCACCACAAACCTGCAAAGGAGCATCACAAGGCATTCCTTCATACACCCTTTTCCCACAAGGACATGTTCTCTTCCCTTGTAAAGGACACCCACCACACTCCCCAGAATGACACCCTTTCTCACAAACATGCTTCCCACAACTAAGCTTCTTCTCACAAGGATCACCACATTGAAAAACACGTTCACAACACTCCCTCTCCTCTTTCACTTTCCCACATTGACATCTATAAACACCACGCGCCCGACACGGCGGACAATCGCCACGGTGACAAATCTCAGCACATCTATGAACACCACAATCCAGTTTTTTCTCACAACGTGCTTCACAAGAAAACTCCTTGAAACCACATCTACGTACATCTTGACGGGACCCACAAAAGCAACTAACTTTAACCAATTGTGGACAAGATGGACATGGCCCAGGATGACAAAGAAGTAAACAATAATGCCCACAGTCATTTTTCAACGATCGACCACAAACTTCACCACAGGAATGAGGTAAAACCCAAGGATCATCACTGGGTGGATTCTCCAATTTACCACAAAAGCAAAGGTAAATTTTTGGGATTAACCTTTTGGGATATTCAACTCTACATTTAGGACAATTCCAGAGAGATGTTTCCGCGGCGTGTTCCGCAGAAACAGAGAGGCGCGTTACGGCGCGTGCGGCGGCGAGATCGGAAGCTTGACGAGACCAGCTTTGAATACAGAAGAGATGGAAGACGGCGAAGCAGAGGGAGGTGCAGGACCAAGTTGGGTCGGAAGGTTTGATGCGTTCGAGGCAGATGAGGCAGGAGAGAGCGCCGGAGGAGGAGGAGGTGAGGAAGGATTGGATCTTGGAGAGGTCGGCGGTGGTGGCATTGGTTGAGGAGTGGCCGGAGAAATTGAAGTAGGATTTGAATATTGATTCGGAGAGGTCGGAGTGGCGGAGGAGTGAGGTGGTGGAGGAGCCACCGCCGTCGGAATCGGAGTCGGAAAGTGGTTGTGGCGGTGGCGAACGGTGGTTATGTGATGCCGCCATCTATGGGTTTGGTAATGTTCGAACACCTCACACCTGTTTGTATAACATAATTAGTTGGTTCCTTGTTTGTGTCTGAAATTGTTTTTTAGTTCATCTTTGTTAGATCTGTTTTATTTTTCTTTACCAGTAATAAAAATAAAAATTTGATATTGTAATTGTTCTAGGTTTAAATGCTAAATTGGTCCCTTAACTTGATTTTAAGTATCGGTTTGGTCCCATAAGCAATAAAAAGTCCGTTTGAGTTCCTTAACTTTATTTAAAGTATCAGTTTGGTCCTTTCTGTTAATTTAATCCAAAAAAACGTTAAATTTTGGTCTCTTAACTTATTTAATTAGTATTAGTTTGGTCCCTAAATTTAAAGTTTTTTTGAATAAAATTAACATAAATGACCAAAATGATACTTTAAATAAAGTTAAGGGACCTAAACGAATCTTTTATTATTTATGGGACCAAACCAATATTAGAAATCAAGTTAAGGTACCAATTGAACATTTAAGTCTTATTTTTAATAAGATTTGATATTGTAATATTCTGTATATTATTAGGATTAGGATGAATATCAGCACTAATAACTTTTATAATACTAGTAATAATATCTAAAATCTTTTTAATTGATCACATCTTTCTCTCTTTTCTATAACACACACACACATATATATATATATATGCATGTTTTCTTCTCTCTTTTTAGGGAGAGGGGCTCTGCGTCTTCGTGAGTTTAGCTCAGTTAGATAGGACAATGCATAATATATGCAAAGTCTGGACTTCAAATCCCGACCACCAAAAAAATATATATATATGTATGTTTTTTTTTTTTTGGGGTGAAAACGTATATGTATGTAGTCATAAGGGTTTTACGACTAATAATATTAGAGGCCACATTTGCGGTATTGATATAAGGACTCAATGAGATAAGTAGATCTCATCTCACTTTTATTTCCTTTTCAAATAGATAGATGGAGTTGTTGCAAGCTTGAAGTTTTGCTCTTGAAGACTAGACTTCAAAAACTATTCTGTTAAAATTTTAGACGTAACAAATGAATTAATCATTAATTTAAACTATGAGAAATGTGTCTTGCACTTATGTTAAGGCAAGGATTTAATTTCCTCTAAAATTCGACTCAGTTATTTTAGTTAACCAGTATCATATATTAACATCCTCTATAACATTCCATAAAATTAAAACAGTGTATTATATTTGGTATCCAAGCTGGGGTATAACCTATAGGGTTGCTAGCATTAAACTTTCTAAGGTCAAGCATTTAATCAGGGCCATCAAGCTGCAATGTTGGTAACTTCAATCATCTTTGAAAGTTTCTTATCTATTTGTCTTTTCTCATTTTCTCCTCACAACTAGGGTTAAGAATTGATCAGGCTGATCGATAGAGACCTTTAACACTCTAGCCTACGTCAGATTTAGGTCGCACTAGACTTCATTAAATATACTAAGATTTGTTTAAAATACTATTTAGCTAAAAAGTAATACTACACTCCATACAATTTATTTTATCTAATTAATTAAAATTTGAATAATATATTTTATAATTATAATTATTATAATAATTTTTGCTCTTCGGGATTTAATCATAAATTTGTTAACTATTTCAGTAATTGAATCTTATTAGTAGGGGCCGGAGTTGTTCTTCGTGATGGAGGGAGATTGTGAGAATCCGGGACAGGATATGAGGTAGTGGTGATGGGTGGTTTGTGGAGTGTATGTCGAGGAAGGTGGGGGACGGGGCGGCCACTTCTTTATGGCGTGATTGTTGGTGTAGTGGCATCCCTTTTCGCTATCACTTTCGCCGTCTTTACGATTTGGCGGACAACAAAGTGATCATGGTTAAGGAAATGTCTCTATTAGGTTGTGGGTGTGGGAGGAGATGCTAGCGGAGTGTAGGGTATTACTACATGACGTTTCTTTGCAGGACACTACTTCTGATATGTGGCAGTGGCATTTGGACCCGACAGGGGGTTATTCTGTTCGTGGTGTTTATGACATGCTGACATCCTAGGAGTATGCACAGGTTCAATCAAGCATGAATTTAATTTGGCATAAACAGGTTCCATTGAAAGTGTCTATTTTATCGTGGAGACTACTACGTGATACACTACCAACAAAATCAAATTTGACGATCCATGGTGTCATTCCAGTAGAGGCGCAGTTATGTGTAGCTGGGTGTGGTCATGTTGAAGATGCTCAACATCTATTTCTCACATGTACATCTTTGGCGTCCATTTGGCTGTTGGTACAAGCATGGTCTTATACATTCATCTTAATAAATTTTTAAAGAAACTAAAAAAATCTTAATCAAATTTTTAAAAGGAAAACTCAAGCTTACTATATTATATAACCCCATGATAGGTTGTTATTTGTTACATATCAAGCTTAAGCCTTAAATTTCTTGATTTAGGAGTGGAAAATTGATTGATTACTTAAATCCACTTATTTAATCCGACAAACTCAAGTTAAAGCAAGTTTTAAAAACATAACCCCAACAAGCTAAATTACAAATCAAATGAAGTGGAAAAGGCAATCAAACAATTACCACTCGAGTCACATTGACAAGTATGATATATACATACATACACCCAGTTTCCTTTATAATAGATATTTTGGCTACTTTTATCATACTTTGATCGATGTGGGATTTCGCTCTTTGACACTAACGAATCCAAAACTACAGCACAATGAGACAAATCTTTTCTTAAAGCGACATTCAAAACCAAAGCAAACACACTCTTTGGTAGCGACAAATATATAGGACAGGAAGGTACAAACTCAGATGAATTCAAAGGGTGTGAGAGTAAGAAAAGCATTAAGTTGTTATAAAAACTCGTTATTTGGACCAATTTTAAATAAAAATATATCCACCATTGGCATCTGTCAAGGAAACAACTCACCACAAAATCATATTAGTGAAAATCTTTCATGATCTCAATATGAGCAAATCATAATTAAATAAAAGATTCAATGATTTTGAACTTGAATGAATGTATTATCAATGTATTGATACAACTAAAAAGATTAAATCAAATCTCACATCCTCACCACAATGAAAGTCAAGACAAAAACACACATAATTTAAACAACAATTATAAACCATCTTTAAAAAGCATTTCTCTTAATTTTCAATCAGTAACAATTATGGACCTACAATTTACTTGTTATCAGTTTCAAGTTTGCTAAAATAAAAATATACCTGCATGTTAAATGCAATCCGACTGTCTGAGACTGAGCACCATGTATCCGCTCAGTTAACAACCTATATTTTGACGAGGTAATGCGTGTACCTTTCAGATACACTCTCAGAAAAATCAATACCTTACGTTTGATAGGCAAATAAAGATTACATCCTGCATGTGTTTGGTCCAAAGCCAAATTGAAGATCAGTGCCTTGGTTTTGTTTCAACTGTAAAATTAGTCTATTAGTTAATTAGTCGATTTTAAATAAACATCAAATTACTTATTTAAATATGTTAACCTTAAAAAACTAACAAACAATATTGGATTTTTAAAATGTCAGACTCAGCCCTACAATATAAGCATATGATAGACTACATGTGAAGCTTAAGCTTTAAATTTATTGACAGATCGACTTATAATTTAAACTTTTTGCTTATAAATTTTTTAAAGACTAACTCAGCTCAACCTATTCTCACCTATGCCCACAACCAATCACACCACTAGAGCAGTCAAAACGGGCTACCCGGCCCGCGACAGTCTGGCCCATGACGCTCGGGCTTTTCCGGGCAGAGCCAAAAGGGCCCGGAAGATAGACGGACTCACAAATATTTGTCCAAACCTGGCCTTTGTGGACTACGGGCTTTTGGGCCAGCCCGATTACATAAAGTTGTTAATTTAAAAATAAAATATTAAACTACAAATAAAATATGGTTAGATGTGTATGCGCACCCTGGCTACTGTTGCTGCATCAAATTGGAATTCCACCTTAATTATATCTTATTTTTCATTTCCATATTTCCTTAGTTTTATCTATTTCCATGTGTTTTTGTGCGCTTTTGTGATCAGTTAGATCTGAGGCAATGTACTCAAGCAGTTTTGTCATAGCAAGACCTGTTTAATATGTATTTTCCTTTATGTTTTGTCATGTACCTATGTACTGTGATAGACATTTTGTGTATTAATATCTCATATGTATGAGTAGTTATGATATATCATATATGCTGGCTCATGTCTTAATGCTATTATATCTATATTCAAATGATTATGTTATGCTTTTTTCGCTGCATCCTATTTTCTTACCGCCTCTATGATCATGTTAATTGTTAGATAAATGTGTCTTGTGATAAACTACTTTTGTTCTTGTAAAGCATTCTTTAGTTAATGTCATTGTACTTTAAATGTACTCAATTGAATCATGATTACATTTTTATGGTGGGCAATAGAAAACTTTAACGTAAAAAAATAATTATAAATTAAACGAGCTACCCGCGGCCCGGTCGGGTTAGCCCGAGACGGGCTCGGACTAGAAAGGCCCCGGTTTTAAACGGGCCTAAATTTTTGTGTCCAAGCCCTACATTTTTTTGGGCTTTTGCGGACCGGCCCATTTTGACAGCTCTACACACCACAATAGTAGAATAAAAAATATTTATGTATGTTGTTGTGAAAAATAATTATTTATGTTAGTATACATCTTTAATATATATTCAGAAATAATCTTAATTGTTTCATATTTTTTAAAATAGAATAAAGAATTTTAAAAAAAACTAGAAGAGAGTATTAATCAAAATTTAAATTTAAATTAGGAGTGGGAAATTAATTAACTCCTTTAGTTACCCATCAAATCCGCCAAACAAACTCAGGGTGGAGATAAGTTTGGAAACCCAAATCTCACCGAGCTAAATTATAAGAGTAACCAAAGGAGGCAAACAAATTTGCCACTCCAGTCAAAAGGATAATTCGACAGGCTTACAACCAATTTCTTTTATAATAGATGTTTTGACTACTTGTCATAGTTTTGAACGGTGTGGGTCTTCTTTGCCACTGTCATGTCAAATCCAAAACTACAGAACAATGACACAAGTCTTATTTCTTAGTGCAACATTCAAAATCAAACCAAACGCACTCTTTGGTAGACACAATATATTCACTGACCAATATATTGTAATTGTTGTACAAAATATATAGCATACGAAGCAACAAAATCAGATGAATTTAGAGAGCTTGTGAATAAGAAAAGCATCAGGTTGTTAGAATAAAATCTAGAGACACTTGAATGATGGACATAGCCCATGTAAAAACAACTACTGAAATCTCAAGGCAGTAAAGGCCTCACTTTCAAAGCAGTTTTCTATGGCAAATGAGATTTAGGATCAAAAACCTCATTATTGTGATCAGTTTTTAATGAAAATCTGATTCTTGAATAACAGATTAGTGAAAGTCTTTCATGATTTCAATATTACAAGTGAATAATAGATTCAAAGATTTTGCATTTGTGTATTAACAATGTCTTGATACAACTAAAGGAAGTGTAAATCAAATCTCACATCCTCACCAAAAGAAAAGTCAAAACGAAAACTCACATCAAATAAACAGCACTGTTAACTCTCTGTATGATTGTTGATTGATCATTCATGGGAAGAATATATGTTTCATCATATTTCAAAACTACACATTGAGTACTTGTCATACTTTTGAACGGTGTAGGACTTCAACTTCACATCAAGTACTTGATATGCCTTAAAACACAATGTCACACATCTTATTCAATATCATAGGAAACACACTCTTTGGTAGAGAGTAGAGATAACATTTACACATCTACCAACATATTATTCTCACACCCTTAATTAGATATTCGTCTAAATACCATAAGTGGGAAAAACATACAAAATAAACAACGGTACTATGAAGGACTAAACACTATCAAAAAAATAAGCAATATACGATATAAAATACTGTAATTGCTGTACAAAATATATAGCACACTGATAGACAATTGGCAAGTGTATCAAATACTATCGAAGTAGTAAAAATATCGTTCCTCAAGGACTGGTTTTAACTTCAATAATTCAATTACGTTATTCAGAAGGATGTATAAAGTTCTTTTAATTTGCCACTAGGCAGTTGGTTTGGTTTGATTTGATGAAATCAAGTAACTAAAACTAAAGGTTGATTAGAAATATATGGAGAGGGATGAGATCGGGTTTGTCGAATCCTCTAGTGTTTCCCTAGTTGGTATACTTTGCTTATTCTTATGAATGAATTTCTAGTTCATGATAATTAACAAAATAGTCCTAATCAATCCCTTGAGTTAGGACCCTCTTCTCAAATTACAGCCCCTAATTCCTTAGGTGGTCTAATAATCGTTGAAGGTTTACAGTACGTTAATCTAACATCACTAATAAACGATTATCCATTCCTAGACTAACCATGTTTATTAGAACAATTCAATTAGGTCTAAGTCGAAAGCTAGGGTCAATAGTCATTCGTTCTCACTGATTTATATGTGATCAAGATATAAAAGCATTAAGAACAATTGAATTGAATAAAAACTAGATTGTCATTCATAAAAAATAGAGTTTCAAAACAACATGGATCAATTAGGGTTACACAGATTCATCTCAGACCCAATCTCTGAGGAATTTAGCTACTCATAATTGAGTTAATGAATAGCATAATCAATGAAATAATTAAAACATACATGAACTGAATTAAAGATGAAGAAATCGCCCTTCAAGCAGTCTTCAAGTCTCAAAATTGCACTTTTGCTCTCCAAAATCGTAACCCTTGTTTCTGGAACTGACTTCAGCTTAAATAGGAAATATTTTCTGCACCAAAAATCGTGTCACGCCTATAAAAATCGTGTCACGCCACCAGCAAAATCGTGTCACGCCACCAGAAATCGTGTCACCAGAAATCGTGTCACGATTTCAGTGGCAGAACCAAACCTTCATTCTGGACCAAAAATCGTGTCACGCCTCTGAAAATCGTGACACGATTGCCTATTTTCAGCACTTCCAGAATTTCTGCTTTTCACA
>Ga0228711_1007694_pt1 | contig 15501 bp, 3 predicted proteins | sample MedpolnodulmetaG_2_FD_177996 | JGI IMG/M metagenome (GOLD analysis project Ga0228711, IMG submission 177996) | Root nodule microbial communities from Medicago polymorpha collected in Santa Monica, California, United States - brown nodules | ecosystem: Host-associated > Plants > Roots > Nodule...
GGGTATCTTTTAGGGTCAGGTTTAGCAGGTTATTTGACTTGTCAGTTTTTAAAGGGGAGTCGGTGTTTGAGATGTCGCAGTTAGGGTGGGGGGAGGGTGGAGAGGCTTGGAGGTGGAGGCGGAGGTTGTTTGCCTGGGAGGAGGAAATGGTGGGGGAGCTCATTTTATTGCTTGATAATGTTACACTGCAGGTTACTAGGGAGGACAAATGGCTTTGAACTTTGGATAATTCAAATGTTTTGAGTGTTCGTAGTCTGTATAATTTTCTTACCCTTCAACCGCATGTGGAGCTACCAATCGATGCTTTTTCTATTTGGCATAAGGATGTCCCTCTTAAGGTGGTGGTGTTTGCTTGGCGTTTGTTTCGGGATAGATTGCCTACAAAGGACAATCTACTCCGGCGCGGTGTTATTAACTTTGATTCCAGGTTGTGTGTGGCGGGGTGTGACACTGTCGAAACGTCTTATCATTTATTTCTACATTGTAATATTTTTGGTACTGTTTGACACTTAATTTATAGGTGGCTTGGCATCTCACTGACCAATCCATTTTACGTGCCTGATCATTTTCATTAGTTCGGCTTTTGTGGTGGTTTTGGGAAGCGGCGGCGCTCAATTTTACAGGTTATTTGGTTTGCAACGGTGTGGAATATTTGGAAGGAAAGAAACAACAGATTGTTCAAAGGCAAAGAATGCCATGTTTATTAGGTGGTAGATAGGATTAAGTCCATCTCCTATATGTGGTTGAAGGCGAAGTACGTTACTCTTCCCTTCAATTTACATAGCTGGTGGCTTAGTCCGTTCACCATGTTGGACATAGGCTAATAGTTTCTTTCTTTTTGTATATCTTTTCAATTTTTTCCCCTTGTAAATAGTGTTCAGACCTTGTTGTTCTTCCTTGGTACACCTTGTACTAGGAAGTACACTTTCATTTGGTAATATATTTCATTTTAGCTTCTTAAAAAAAAAAAATTCCAAATTTATATTTCAAACAAATATTTCATAGAGCTGGTGGTGCAAATATATCTCCTTATAACAAAATTATATGAGTGGTGGTGCAAATGGTTTTTTGCGTAAAAGGCACGTGTAATCGAATGTGCAATCCAACACTTGTGTGCTAAAACATTCAATATTTTTCACGCTTGTTGAATCTTTTTTTTTTTTAACAAACACGCTTGTTGCATCTTAATTCTTATATCTTGCTTGACTGTATATTGAAAGTAAAAGAGTAAATTGATGGGTTAAATATGTTTTTAGTCCTTTTAAAATTACAAACTTTCAAGTAAAAAAAAAGTATAATTTCTATAAAAAAAAATTATTCACTTTTAATCCCTATTTACATCATATAGAGACTATTTTGGAGGACTAAAAGTATAATTTTTTTGTCAAAAGTTTTTAAAATAGGGATTATTCTTATAAATATCAATATTACGGAGGACTAAAATTACCACTAAAATTTTATATGAACTAAAGTTGAAAACTCTTCATTTTATAGGGATTGAAAAAGATATTTAACACTAAATTTATTGATATTTCTCAAAGCCAAAATATAGTTCAGTATAGTTAAAGTAATCAAAGGCCACGGCGTCCTCGTGAGCTTAGCTTGGTTGGTAAGGATAATGCATAACATATGCAAGGTCGAGGGTTTAAATCCCGACCACCAACAAAAACAAATATCAAAGGTCACAGCACCAAAGAAAAAAGTAGTCAAAGGCTTGTTTAATGTGAATCATCGTTATTTAACTAGTTCGTGTGATTCCCGCGAATTAATTGTCGTACCAAACAGCATTTTTGAAATTATATATTACCTGGGAGAAATTTGGAATGTTGACGTCTTTATTGCTAATTACTAAGCCATCTAATAGCTCACTTCGTTCTTTCCTATTTGTGAACATCACCTACAATAATCAACGTAGTTAAAATCATATATACAATTCACCAAAAAAAAAGCATACATGATAGAGAAAACTACTTTTTTATGAGAGAATGAAATTAAAAATTGATTAAGGAAACTAATCTAAGAATATGACACCCCATTACATCAAACCTAAGCTTAAGAGCTAAAAAAAGAACAAGGTTAAACCCATTACAAAAAATATATATATTTTAACAAGATGAAATTACAACTTTCAAACATGGCGTTATTAGGCCGCTCAACAACCTAAAACTCAAGTCAGATGCATTTTTTAGGCAAAACCAAACCATGTGCAATCAATTTCATTATTCAACTACCACCACTTCACCAACTTGAAAATTTTAAACGTGAAATTCATCCTCTCAAACTTTTTTTTTCATTTCTCTCGTGCCATATCAATCTCACTGTTGAATCAATAAATCGTAACACTTTCTGTTTTAAGTAAACTAATAAGGAGACCGGTTATTTCAGACTACTTTTAAAGCGCACAAAAGAGACGAAATTTTGCATCGTGTACAAATTTATTTTGTCATTAGATTAATAAGCCTGATTATTGGATAAAGTGAGAAATAAATTTTAGTCATTAAATTCATCTAATTGTAGAAATAAGTTTGTTATAGTCAAGAGATATTGCATAATATATACACGTAAGAGTTAAAGTTTAAACCTCAAAAACACCACTTAATCATCCGATGAATTTCTAATCGTTAAATTACTTGACTAAAAAATCTTGGTCTTTTTAATATATAACAAAGTTTAATCTAACCTAAATCTAATGTAACTAGACATATTTTCAATACCTATGTTGGTTGACCTGACATATTTATTACTTTATTTTTGGGTAAACATTAAACAATCCAACTTTATTATTATTAGGTAAAGTTAGTTGAACTAAGCCTCACTGCTTTAATTTGTTTCAAAAAAGAAATGCCTAATTCTTACTATTTTTATAGTCTATACTCAATTTATGGTCATGTTATCTTCTTTAGTTGTCTTATATCGAACCAATCGCGATCACAGCTTGAATTTATTTTAGAGTATATTTGTAGTCAAATTTAGCCCCATCCTATCTGACATACAAAATTTAATTTGGCTGACATTTCCATACCTACGAAACCCGAAAATATCAGCCAAGAACAGTTGTTTTGTATCATTGTACTTATTTGAGTGCAATTTACGGATGATATCATAAGCGTGTGTTTTCAACTCTCGATGTCAAGATCTCCTAAATAGATGACATGTAAATACCTATGAATTTTTGGATTATAACCTTTCGAAACTTTATTATTATTTTCTTTGGTCACTGTTATATGCAAATATATTTTTTCGTTCATTGAATAATTGATATATTTAAATTATATCATAGTTTGATATATCATTTATTCAATGAATCATAATAAAAAAATATTTTGTTTATAAGTGACGTGAGCTGGAGAGTTCATGTTATCATTAATGTTACTACTATTTTAAAAACCTAGAAAATAAGGGTCATGCTAATGGGTGCTTTGAACATTGGTTAAGCATACTAAAAAGAAAATTATTACTATAAAAGGAAACTGTTTTTGAATTTTTATAAATTAATTACACAATTTCAATGTATTAACTACTAAATAATTTCATTTTTAGTATGTTTAATCAGTACTCCGGAGACACCGATTGGCATTTCAAAAGAAATAAATCCTTCAGCAATGAAGAAATTAATGAAGTGATGGGTACAAAAATAAAAAGTCGTATTTGTTTTGTTGGGATACCAACCTACAACCTACAATAAATTGGTTGCTGTCAATTTCAAGCTTTTTTTTTTTTTTTGCCTGAGATAGGGAGCTTAAGAGTGGTGTTGAATAGAATGGAGGCATTTGGCGGTTGTAGTTTTTTCTTCCACTTCAGGGTTACATGTGTGCTCATGAATAGTGCTACTGAGTTTGAATCTATTTTGAGGGATGGGGATATTTAGCGTTAGGAGTCTTAAAACTGTGTGCTGTATTTTTGTCCTTCCTTGCACAGCTTGGTTGGGTTTTATTGATTGCATTTTATTTAGACTTGGTGAAAAAAATTAATAACATTAAATTTTGGACTTCCTTTCAAAAGAAGAAAGCATTTATTACCTTTTAGTTTTTAAACTTTAAAAAATTGCATGGTGTATACTACTATATTCCTACAATTTTAAAATTTTGTTTACAGTATATCAGGCAAAACTTTTTCAAACAGTTTTCCAACTATACTTTTATCATAACACCATTTTATTTTCCACAACATGTGAAATTCTATAAACTCAAATACTATGCAATCAATTTATCCATCCAAAAAATAAAAAATTACTACAATACAACATCTATATTTTCCCAAATTTCATTTGTTTAATCAAAATATTTTACTGAAAAAAAAAGTCGTTCAAAACTAGGGTTACATACCTCAAGAAAGTCTTTGTGTAAACGATCCGGGAACCAAAGTTTTTTGTGAGCAGCAACAGACAAAAGTGCCTTAAGTCCTTTAACAGAATTAGGCAACAAAAGCTCAGAAGAAGAAGAAAATCCAAGTTCTTGCAAAGAACTCACACTAATAGAATCAGTCATAGCCAAAATGGATCCAGATATAACCATAGCTTGAACCAAATCAGGATACATCTCAGCCATTTTAAAAGCCACCATTCCACCGTAGCTAAAACCAACAACAATACATTTTTCAACACCAAGTTTCCTTAAAGCAATTGCCAAACACTCTGCTTGAAACCTAGGTGATCTTTCTGTTTTGTCTGTGGTAGAACCTCCGAAGAATATAAGATCTGGAACATAAACAGCGTACTTTTTTGTTAATGCACCAACTTGAAACTGCCATGTTACTATTCCTTCAGAGGCAAAACCGTGTACTAGAACAACCACGGGTTTATTTGGTTTTGAAGTGATTTTGGGTTTTTCTTCTTTTTTCTTCGGCTTTGTTATGGTTTCTGAAGGTACCCAAAAATTCATTATTGTTCCTGATTCTATCTCTACTGTGTAGGGACGTATCCCTGCCATTTTCATTAGCCCATGCATCAATGGTTTTTGTGCTGCCACAAGATTCACCATGATTTCTATCTCACTACCTTATGTGGTTAAGCAAGGAAGTTGATGAATGATGACTATAGGAAGAGTGTTTTATTTATATATGAGAAAGAGGTTAGTCACTCTGGTCCTTATTATAATAAGAAGGAAAATCAGGAAACAACAAAATTAATATAATTATTAATTATTGTAACTTTTTAAGTATTTTTACAGATATATTTGTAAAAAGTTGTGAAACAATAAATACATCAATGTATATTTATGTGTAATTAATTCTTCTATTTAAAAATACATTCAAAAACGTCTAACGATATAGCTTATTGTTCGTTTACCATCTACTCATGTGTAATAAATTGTAGATATATAAAAAAAATTGCTTTCTTGTGATAGTGAAAGAAAAAAAAATACATCAACTAATAATATTAAAAGGTTTTTAAGCAAGGGAATTATTGACTTGTACCTTTAAGGCACGAGTTAATAAATCAAATATAAAAATAATTTATTGGAATATGTGTATTACATTTAATCTTTAACCTTTTAATAAATTAAATGTACAAGATTTTAGAGAATTTTTTTTTTTTTGGTTTCTTAACATGTGCTATAAGGACACAAGTTAACCCTATCATTTAAGTAATAATTACTTCTTAAAAGTTGTGTTCTTATAAATATGATCAATTATTTAAAAAAATATATCTTATAATAAAGACGGGAAGAATTATACGAATAAGGTAACTTGGTTTAGTGGAGTTTGGTGATGGGTTGTTATCGGTTGGCATAAGTTGGAAACCTATTTATGACAAGAAATTTTGTTTTAGAGACAACGCCGCAAACGGTGTCCAACATTTTGTTCACAAAGACTAAATCGCTACTATTTTATAGTATTTGAAATTGTATGGATAGATTAAAAATTAGTGCAGTTTTAGATGAGGCGATGAGCGGTGAGTTTTGTTGTTGAAATCATAAAAGTGTATGCTTTTGTTAAAATTGTTGTGGAAGATGTGATTTTCACAATCTCGTCCAAAAAAAAAAACACTTAGCCATTGTTTGGATGTGCACTGGAGGCATAATTTTCACGTCACAAGGCAAAATTAAATGTGATATTGTGAAGCTAATATTTGTAGCTTCTCAGTAAACGCACATCTATTCATTTGCCAAAGCATAAACAAACAGGCTATTAATCTTCTAAATTTATGAAAAATGTATATGAAGATAGTAAAACATCTTTTAAGCAATTTGTATGACAGAGACAATTGAAAATATCAACATTGTTAGATTAAATACATCTTTCATAATATTTCTGGTTTAAACTTGAATTCCTTTAAATTAATGTGAGAGAGCATACTCTGATATTTGTCGCTTCGTCTACAAATAAATAAAGTCTTGTAAGCATAATTGTATATCTTATAAATTGAAATTTTTCTAATAAGAAATAAAAACATCATTCACTTCATAGAAGATGGCATGTTGTCGTTACGTACTTTTTTGGACTTATTTTGATTTTATATTGAGTCTGTAGCAATTTTAGACGGCCTGAAGGTAAAAAAGGCAAAAAAAAATATCAAAGAAGTTGGATTTATTGCATCGCGTCACAATTTTGTAGTCGGGACACGATTTTCTACCCAGTATGGAAGAATCTATTTGCTTATATAATCGTGTCACAATGACATAATCGTGACACGATTTTGAGGAGCATCTAGAAGGTTTTGGAAGGATAAGAAGGTCATCGTGTCACGATTTTCACAACTGTGACACGATTTTTTACGCCCATAACTTGGCATATATATACTAAACACATTTTTTAGAAAAGGGTTTTGAATTTTGGAGATATGAAAAATGATTTTAAGAGCACAAGACTAAAGGGGTGGCCATTCCACCAAACTCAGTCAATCATGTGTATGTTATTATGCTTCAATTGATTTTGTTATTTGTAATTTTTATTATGAGTAGCTAAATCACTAGAGATTAAGTCTAGAGATGATTCTGATGTAGACTTGTTTTAACCATGTGGGTTGTGAAACTCTGTTGCATGTGAATATTGATCTAGTTTTATTCAATTAAATTGTTCTTAATGTTTTGTATATACTGATCATATATAACATGAATTCATAAGTATGAATGATTATCGACCATAGCTTTCAACTTAGACCTAATTGGATTATTCAATTAAACAATATTAGTTTATTTTTTATTTTTGTTTAGTTTATTTGATTTTAGCTGTTACTAAAATAGTTTGAATAATTTAACATTTTTTTTGTTTGAGAAGTATTGTAGACAAGTCTAATCCCTCACTCTGCGAGAACAAAATAATTTTTAACTGTTTAGGTAGATAAATATTATGTGATTGATACACTTAGTTGTGTGTGTTCTTTCCTGTTAAGCATTTGTTATCTTCCGTCAGTTGTGAATTTGAAAGAATAAATCATTTTATCTTATAAATATGTTTCTAAGATCTATTGAATAAGTAAAAATCCATTTTTCTAGATTTATGGAATAACCGTCGTATTTAATCGATAATTTTCTGAGATAATTATATGCTTCGGTTTCGCATATTGTTTGCCGTTTTATTTTCTATCAATTGTTATACACTTTAACTGTTTTTTACAATGTTTGGTTGATTTGTGTGGCCTGCTACTTTTCATATTTGCAGCATGGCTCAGAATATTTGGTTTTTATTTTATTGTTTCTTCTCTGTATAATTTTCGGCATGTGTTTTTCTTCTGATGTTGCTTATTACATTATACATTATTTATGTTGAAAGTTTCAACTATGGTGTTGTAGTGTGTTTGTCTACTCCAGTGTCATTCGAATGTTGTTTGGTTGAATATGTTGCTTGATTTTATAATAAGGAACATGATAATTATTGATCTTGCTTCTTTTTAATTTTTATATTAAGTAAATCAGCTTTAAAATGCTTCAATGTATCCCTCAAAAAAAGAACTTCAACATATAAATCTAATTACAAAGTTATCTATATTAGTTTCTCATGCGTCGCACGGGTATACAGACTAGTTTATAAATAACATCAATAAGTTTATAGGGATACATTTGATAGAATATATTTGATAGACCTTAAGCATGGATTTTACTCTTTTTTTAGACCTTAAAATTTAGCTTAAATAAACAATAAAATTCCAATTTTTAGTATATATTTGATAGAATAAAGAATAAGAAGAAATGTTGAAAAAAAATATATAGAATAAAAAAACACACCATGTGATTGCTGAACTAACAAAATCTAATCGAAGGATTATAGAACTTTCTTGCACTCAATCTTGATTGTATTTGCATGAGTGGTTGCGTTAGCAATTTGTAAACGTTACTTACTTGCTCGTCTTCAAAACATATATTGTTTAGCGGCTTACAACCGCTGTTAAGTTTTGATCAACTACACAGCCTAATTAGAGCTTTATGTTGACTTTCAATTCTAAGTGGAATTATAATCATGTTTGAATCCAATATCCAAAAATTATATAGAGTTGTATACATCTAAAAATATTCTTGATTGATAAAAATAAAAGTAGCTTATAAATATGAAATTACATTAAAAAAAAGTTAAATATGTTTTTGCTTCCTATAAATATGTTAATTTTTGCATTTTATTTCCTCTAGAGTTTTCCTTTAACTTTTAGTTCTCCAAAACTTTTTCATTTTTATTTTTTGTCTCTCCTTTAAAGTGAATTCATATGTTGAAAATTATATTTTTGAATAAAAATTTGTAGAAAAATTTATAATGATAAAAATAAAAGTAGCTTATAAATATTTTTTTTTGGTAACAAGAAGCAAAAGTAGCTTATAAATATGAAATTACATTAAAAAAAAAATTAAATATGTTTTTACTTCCTATAAATATGTGAATTTTTGCGTTTTATTTCCTCCAGAGTTTTCCTTCAACTTTTAGTTCTCCAAAACTTTTTCATCTTTATTTTTTGTCTCTCCTTTAAAGTGAATTCATATGTTGAAAATTATATTTTTGAATAAAAATTTGTAGAAAAATTTATAATGATAAAAATAAAAGTAGCTTATAAATATTTTTTTTGGTAACAGAAGCAAAAGTAGCTTATAAATATGAAATTACATTAAAAAAAAAAGTTAAATATGTTTTTGCTTCCTATAAATATGTTAATTTTTCGTTTTATTTCCTCTAGAGTTTTCCTTCAACTTTTAGTTCTCCAAAACTTTTTCATCTTTATTTTTTGTCTCTCTTTAAAGTGAATTCATACGTAGAAAATTCATATTTTTGAATAAAAATTTGCAGAAAAATTTATAATATTATAAGAAAATCATCCAAAAAAAATTAGAATTTTTTAACAAAACATGAATTACATATGAATTTTTATATTTTTGGTGGTTAATAATTCATATTTAATTGATGTTTGTTAAAAAAAAAATTAGGGATTTTTACAATATTTTATACATTTCTGCATAGTTTCATTAAAAAAATACAAAAATTAACTTAAAAATAGGACTAAAAGTAGTGATTAAAAATTGTATAGGGGACTAAAAGTTGAAGAAAAAATTTAGAGGACTAAAACAAAAAGTTTGTATATTTATAGGGACCAAATACATATTTAACCTAAAAAAATGTTTTAATTAATATTTTTACAATTAAGATTATAGGGGTAAAATTAAAATAAAAAATGATAAGTTATAAGTTACTCGAATTAGCTTATCGCAAACTGTTATAAGTCCATTAAAATAAATTATAAGCTCGTGCAAAAATAAAAGCTACAAAATAGGTTATTTTTAATCATGTGAGCTTATAACTATAATTCATAATTAAGCTCAAATTCATGTCTTACCAAACAGAGCATAAGTTGTTAGTCAAAAACGACAAGCAGCTGACTTAAGTTTAGTCATTTCCTAGGTAGGCAGATAAAGACTAGTCGTTTCCTCGGAGGTTATTCAGCTATGTTTTGTTCTTAGATCGGTTGGCTTTGAGGCGGCTTTGGTTTTTGTTTTTGTATTGTTACTTTTTGTATTGTTTGTGTTTTTGCTTCTGATTTTATGTTGTTGTAATGAAGACTAGTCGAAATAGAAATAGTTCGATGTGATCTACTGAGTCTTTCTCGAGTACAACTAAGATTCAAGAAGATCGTGGGAGTGTTAGAATCAGTTAAAGATACATGAAGCTTGACAATTCGGCAAAATGGCCCATATTTTTAGCCCCACAACCGGAACAATTATGTTTATAAATTCATGATCTGAATCAATAGCGCACACATGAACAATGTAAACGAAAAATGACCAAACACGGGGCGTCATAGACACCCGTCAACGAAAAAATAACATGCATTGCTTGCGAATCTGAATCCGTCGATTACCATAAATTTTTGAAATTTCATTCTTTTAGAGACCCCTCCTAATGAATTCAATAATGTTCTCTTTGATGACATCTCTGAGACTTGTATGCTTAGAAATATTCGTTTAATTGTTTAGTTTTCTCATTTAGGCTTCAACCCTCTCTTGTAAAAAAAAATGCCTCTCTATATTGATTTTTCTTTTGTATTTATTTATTTTTTGGTAGGTAGATGAAATGACAAAGTCATTATAAACTCACACACATAAATGGAGGTACTGAGGTTTAAACTCCGGCCATAGCATCCGACCTAACAATTTCGACATTTTATCCGTTAAGCTAGGACTTATGGATTCTTTTGTATTAACTTGCGGTTAATGGAAGTGACACTAAAATACAGAGTACGGTTGTGATAAGTAAAGTTCTCTTATTCAATTTTAAAAATAAGAGAATCCATCAATATCTTCATGATGATCTATTCGTGGAATTTAAAAGGAGAGCAAATTGGCTTTGATACTTCATTTTTGAATGTATGATGTGAACCGTTGAATTTAATTATTTGGACAGTTGAACCATCCCTATTAATGGAATATGTCTGGCGATTTACTAACAAAAGTTACATATACTAATAAGTTATGGATCTGTAAAAAAAAACTAATAAGTCATGGATTTTTCTATCACGTGAAAATTTGCATGTTAAAAAATTTAAAATAACAAATTATATTAGAATTTATGTATTTTATATTAAATAAAATAATTGTTAATAAATAATTGTTATTTTTTAATAAAAAATATTATTTTTAACTGCTTTAACATTTACAATATTGCTCAAGTTAGTCGGACTCTAATTTATAAATGCATGTGTGTGTCAATGTGAAGGTATATATTTGATGTAAATTGAATATGGTATGTACGTAATTGGAGAGATTAATCTGTCAGGTATGACTATAATAAATGATAAATTGATGTGAACTAGATATCTTGCATGTGTAGACGTAGAGATTAATCTCTCAAGTCAGATAAGATTACAATGAATGATAAAATTCTCTCTCAACACAAACACGTGCCCACCCACTACAGTGCGTGTTAAATTTAAAACATCATTCGGTCACTATTATAAGCAAAAATCAACTTTTTAGATTTATTAAATAAATTATATATGTAGTCTATAATATAGACCACATACATCATTTATTCAATGAGTCTAAAAAGTAGGTTTTTGGTAATAATAGTAGCCATAAGATGTACATGACAACTCGAGTAATTTTTAACCAAATATTCGTATTATAAAATCTACAATTGAATTGAAAATTATTAACAAATAAATCATGTCTATAAAATTTAACATTAATATGATATCATTTGATATGTCAATAAAATATATCAAAATTAATGTCTTATAAATTTTATAATACTGATAAGTGGTAAAAAAAAAAAGTTATCGTAGATGTCATAATACTTCATTCATCTCAAATTAGTTGTCATCTTTTTTAATTGTCTCAAATTATTTGTCCATTTTATAATACTAATACAACATTTATTTATTTTTTCCATTAGCATATCGTTATTTATTGCATTTGAATCATCTATAACTATTCCGCTAACTATAATTAATAAGTGTGTTTTAGTAAATGATACATATTTTACTAGTAAAACCAACACTATTAATCATTTACATGATAACTGTTTAAAACTCAAATGACACACCTAATGTGAGACGAGGGAGTAACAAATCAGAAACTGTGATGTCAATTGATATGTGTGTGTGTTAAAGCAATCTATTAAAGGCCTCTCAAAAATAAACAATGGAAAATGTTAACTAGTGCTCCCGCGGAGGTAGTTAAGGAGACTAATATAGAAATTTTGTAGTGAGAAATGATGAAACGTGAAATGTTTCACTTTATGAAAATAAAAAAGTTGTTGTTTTTAATGGAAAAAATTTATTTTTAACTTTCTTAAATAATGACTCGAGGTCACTGGTTAATATGACCCCAAAAACAATATATTACTCCCTCTACCCTAATTATAAACACTCTTTGAGAATATTTTTTTTCCTAAATATAAGCTCTTATACAAATCATTTGATGCTTTTTTTTCCTCCTAAACATACCCCTAATTAATAGTACTAACTTTTTTTGAAATATCAAAAATCAAATTTAGTACACATACAAACAAAAGATAATTTATTATATCTACACACAAAATAGACATATTAGTTGTGCTAACAAAAAAATTTAAGAAACGCGAAAAAGACAAAAGGGGACTATATATAGGGAAGGTGGAGTAAATGTTATGAAGCCCAATAATCAAAGGAATCAACTATCAAATACCAATAGTATGTATATAGTTGTTGATACGCACTCACGAAGTATCGAAAGAGTTTTAAAATTTTCTTAAAATAATTTATTGAATACTTTTATGATATTCACTGATATTTATAAAATTCTCTTTCCATAATGAAATATAAATAAAAGTGATAGACAAAAAGTCAATGTATGTGGTTAAAATTTTAGTCCCCACACATCAACTTTACGACTATCATTTTTGCTTATATTCATTTCAGAGGGAATATTTCACATATATATCCAAGAAAAGGTAAAGGGTAAAAAAAAAATTACATAATGTTGTGAGAATTCAATGGTAATGTATATAATTCAATTTCAAATGTGAATCGATCAGTAGAATTTTCGTTTGATGAACCATACTAAAAAATTATATTCTCTGTGGATGAAGGTAAGAAGAGAATCAATCAATCAACATTAGACAAAACTTATTTTGAATTCTTTTAATGATGATTTTCTTGATATTCTAACATATGAATGAAAATAAAATATGATTTATACAAGAACTCTGCATTTTATATTTTGATCACAAGTATTATTTTTTGCAAGTTGTAATCTTTATAATCATATGTTAATAAAAAGTAATGAATGCATATTTTTTTAAATATTTTACATACATATGTTTTGTTATAAAGAATTTGTTAACATGTCTTAGGCATAACATATGTTAAATTTTAGGTTAAAGGTGTGTTTAATCCCTGCACTTTTACTCAATTTTGGTTTTGGTCCCTGAACTTTTTTTGTTTAACATTGGTCCCTACACTTTATAAAACTTTAGGCATTAGTCCTTCTGTTAAATATCTATTAAAAAAAACCAAATTTAACGGTGTGCCACGTGGACCAATCATGACAAGCCACGTGGCACACTAAAAGACAAAAAAATCAACTTTTTAACTATTATTTTATTCTTTATTTTTTAACTTAAAAATATCATTAGTCCCTGCACTTTCAACATTTTTTTATATTAGTCCCTGCACTTAGGTATTGATCCCTTATTTTATTTTATTTTTTGAAAAAACATTCAATGAAATTATTATGTTTTATTATTGTTTTGTTCATCATTTTTATTGAGAATAATCATAAAATAAAATAAAATCAGAAAAATCTTTTTTAAAAAATAAGAAAGTTTAATAAAACTTAACTTGAAAAATAACAATTGTATAACATCAGTCACGATATTACTTGTAATAAGTAAGTTTAATAAATATAAAAGTTGTTCACACAATTTGTACTCCAATAATATATTTTAGTTACAAAAATAGAATTTCTAAGATAAGTAAGATATTTATTACTACACATTTGTACTCCACATTGGAATTACTACACCTTTTTTTACTCTAAAAAAAAGTTTATTCATTATATAAAAAGTAGTAGAGATAAGTAAGATATTTATTTCCCTTTTAAAAAAACGAGCTAAGATTTTTTTTTTGAGGAAACAAGCTAAGATATTTATTGTCAAATAAAAGGTATAAGTAAGATATTTTGTTCTTTTTAAAATAAAATCAAAAAAAATCTTTTATTAAGCTTTAATCAATTTTTTAAAAAAGATTTTTTTTATGACTATTCCAATAAAAATAATGAACAAAACAATAATAAAACATTATAATTCAATTGAATGTTTTTTTTAAGAAATAAAAATAATTCAGGGACCAATACCAAAGTGCAGGGACTAATATCAAAAAATGTTGAAAGTGCAGGGACTAATGATATTTTTAACTTAAAAAGTTGGATTTTTTTTGTCTTTTAGTGTGTCATGTGGCATGCCATGATTGGTCCACATGGCACACCGTTAGTTTTGGTTTTTTTTTAACAGATACTTAACAAAAGGACTAATGCCAAAAGTTTTATTAAGTGCAGGGACCAATGCCAAAAAAAAAAAAAGTGCAGGGACCAAAGCCACAATTGGATGAAACTGCAGGGACTAAACACACATTTAAACCTAAATTTTAAAGTTTTCGAGTTTTCGTGTAGAACATCCTCCGTACCCGTATGTGCTACATAGATTAAGTGCAAAGACCTGCATCTCCAACCAATATTAGTTATACCCATGTGAAGTAGAGATATGCTTCTAGACTGGTTGGATGGAAATTCCTCAAGGGAGTTGGATGAAGTGCAATATTGATGGACCTCTCATTGCAAATGTTCATAAGACTGCTTGAGGTTGTTTTGTCATAGATGTGTCTGATGCTTGGTTTGGTGGCTTTTTCCGTAATCTTAAAACGTGCCCGGTTCTCATGACCAAACTTTAAGGAATTCTTTTAACACTTCAAATTGCTTGGGACAAAGTGGTGTTGTATCAAAATTAAGTATTTATGTTATCGTTTCCACAAGGACTGATGCAATATTCTAAGCCGTTCAACAATCGATATCGTTCTGAGCTAGGGTTTCATGATTGTTTTGTTTCATGAACTATAAACTACGTAATTGTAAAAGGTATGAGAGTTAAGAGGGAAATGATTATGTTGGGATTAAACTTCATCAACCCATACTTATACGTATTCTCGGATTAGGGTTGCGGATTCCAATTATAAATCAATATTATCACGTATCCCCCGACAACATCATTCGTGTCCAAATGAAGTTGTGATTTCTATTGTATCGTTCAATCGTCGATGTCTACACTATTAAACGATCCAAGAGTCGTTCCAATCATTCAATCGACGATTTCTCAATCTATTAAATGATAAGAAAGCATTAAGTGTGGATACAAAAGGTGATTATCAAAACATCCATTCCATGTCTAGAACATATGTTTTGATAGATGATTATTCTCATCTAGATTCAAAAGTATTTTTCAATCACTAATAAATCAAACATAAGCATTACAATGCAAGAATAACATCAACATCTTGAAATAATTAAAATCACACAACACCATAATCAAAGGGAATACATACTAATAGAGTTG